>ERZ1292623.541-Hain-H51-01um-R1-541-length-40659-cov-7_pt1 | contig 40659 bp, 41 predicted proteins | sample MGYA00564398_ERZ1292623 | MGnify/ENA primary metagenome ERZ1292623 (study PRJEB36523, sample SAMEA6512633) | groundwater metagenome | collected 2019-01-07 | study: AquaDiva: Metagenomics assemblies of 32 groundwater samples
CGAGTGTGAATTTCATCAAAAAGTGAGAGCCAATTTTCTTTTGTTTTATTGGGATTTTTCTCAAAATCGCATAATCTTGAAAGGAAAAGCTTGTTGTTATTATCTGTCTGTTCGTTTATTGTATACTTTAAAAGTATATCAAGTGCTTTGCGATTATAGTAGTCGGGTGCACTATTTAAAAAAATATTTTTAAGATATTCTTGGTCTAACATATTATTTTTGGGAAAGAAATTTTTCAATTTCTGGTTTAAAAGCCAGAATTTCCGTCGCTTTTATATAATAGCCGAGATTAATCATCATTGGAGTAATTGAAGAAACTTTTTGTTGCGTTGGAATATTTTCAATAGTCATCTCACCTCTTGCATTAAACTGAGGACCTTGGAATAATACCCCCAAGAATATCAGTCGCTTTCCTCCTAAATAAGAAGTTCCCTTTTTATCCGTGTAGCCATTTTCATTTAAAATAAAAATGGGCGACCCTGACGATCCAGGAAAACAAGCCATATCAACTGCACCAACATTTTTATTATTGAAATCAATTGCGGGATGAGATGATGTGATTCCTTTTCTAAAAAGTGGTAAATTATTTTTTTGATCCCAAAGCCCATTAGGATAGCCAACCATCACAACATCTTCAATGGCAGATAATTCTTCCAGTTTTTTATTATCCCAAATCAATTCCTCTGTAATAGGGATATGATACACATCTTTTTGTTTTGCGATTTTTATTTGTTGAAATAGTGGAGCAACAAAACAAAAACATAAATCTTGGTCTGAATGAAAGTGCCAATCTGTTTTAAAAGTAATGTTTAATTTTTCATCATCTGGCATTTCTCCGTTTTTTGCATGAAGAAAAAAATTAACTTCTTCTTTTTGATTATTATTGACAACATGTTTATTCGTAATGATAACTGGGACTGTCTTGCCACCCTCAAAAGTAAAATTAAAGAAAAAGCCCGTACCAGTAGAACCATTACTAGCCATTAATCTCACCGTATTATATAGCATTTGTTCTGATATTGTCTGTGGTTTCATAAATTTAACATAAACGCGTCAACAGAAATATAACCTTTGACATATTCCAGCACTTTGCCAATCACAATTTGGCAAACAGAGGCAATTTTTCGTTTTATATCTTAATTGAGCATAATTAATTAAAAATTTTACTTATTTACTACATGCCCACTACATGTTTTTTGGACTTAAAAAGGGTGTTTTTGAACATTTTTCGAAAAATTCCAAAAAATCACTACATGATTTATGCCCATATTAGTATATTCGTAAAATTTTAATGTGATGGTTAGTATTTGCATAATGCATTTATCATCAATTTGTCGGGATGGTGGGATTTGAACCCACGACCTCTCGGTCCCGAACCAAGTGCTCTACCGAGCTGAGCCACATCCCGTTGAAACAATTTAAAAATTACTTTATCAATTTCAAAACTTTTAATTTTACATTTTCAAAATCATCTTCAATTTTTAAATCGAACCAAAATATTTCTTTCATTCTTCTAAACCAAGTCATTTGTCTTTTTGCATAACGACGAGAACTTTGTTTCATCAATCTCACAAACTCATCGTACGATATTTTATTTTTTAAAAATTCTATTGCCTCTTTGTATCCGACAGTTTGGAGCGCAGGAATTTTTTCATCGTATCCAATTTCTAAAATATTTTTTACTTCGTCAATAAAATTATTTGCAATCATTTCATCAACTCGCTTGTTAATTTTATCGTACAAAATTTTTCTCTCCCAATTAAGTCCAATTATAATTGATGGAAATATTTCTTTTTGTTTTTGATTTTTATGATGCTCCGAAATTGGAATCCCGCTTGTTAAAAATACTTCCATTGCGCGAACTACAAATCTTGTTTGTGCTGGAATATATTTTTTAGCAGAAATCGGATCGACTTTTTTTAATTCGTTGTGCAAATAATCGGCTCCAAAATTTTTTAATTTATCCAATAGTTCGTTTCGGATTTCATCATTTTTACCAACTCCCTCAAACAATCCATAAATTAAAGATGAAATATAAAGCCCAGTTCCACCAACAATTATAGGCAATTTATCATGTTTAAAAATATTATTGATTTTGATTTTTGCATGTTTCGCAAATTCGCCAGCCGAAAAATATTCACTCGGTTTTAATTCGTCAACAAAATGATGTTTGAATTTATTTCTAATTTCAATTGTTGGCTTCGCAGTTCCAATATCGAGATATTTAAAAATCTGTCGCGAGTCAGCAGAAATAATTTCCGATTTTATTTTTTCAGAAATTCTGTAAGCAAGTTCAGATTTTCCCGAAGCAGTTGGTCCAACAATAGCTAAAATCTTTTTCACTTATTTATCCCAACCTTCTTTTCCAATTAACGGAACAAATTTAAATCCACAAATTTTCGTAGTTGTAAAATCTTTTTCGTTTCTTTCAATAATTAAAATATCTTGCGAATCACTTCCTCCTACGGGAATTACTAAACGACCATTTATTGCAAGTTGTAATTTTAAATTATCGGGGACAATCGGCGCGCCTGCAGTTACAATTATTCCATCGAAAGGCGCAAATTCTTTCCAGCCCAAAGTTCCATCGCCAAATTTTGAAATTATTGGAAGATTTAATTTTGAAAATATTTCTTTCGCTTTTGAGTGAAGTTCCAAATGCCTTTCGATTGTAAAAACTTTTGCACCCATCTCCGCTAAAATTGTTGCTTGATAACCTGAGCCAGTTCCGATTTCTAAAATTTTTGCGCCACGAAATATTTTTAACGATTCGGTCATTACTGCAACTGTGTAAGGTTGCGAAATTGTTTGATTTTCCCCAATAGGTAATGCACAATCTTCGTACGCACGCAATTTAAATGGTTGACTGATAAAATCTTCGCGTCTAACTTTTTGCATCGCAGAAATTAAAATTTCATCTTTTATGCCACGAGATTTAATTAGAGAAATCATTTCATCTTTTCCCGGAAAAAGTTTTGTCATTTAATATTTTCGCAAGATTGATTTCAAAAACTTTTTAGTTGTGTGCAGATGATTCATAAAACTTTTTTCGTTGTTGTAAATTGTTTCAATCGGAACAGATGAAATTTTAAAATTATTTTTCGAAGCCCAAATTAATATTTCAGTTTCAAACTCATAACCATCAGAAAAATTTTGTAAATATTTTAAAACATCAATTTTATAAAATCTAAATCCGCATTGGCTATCAATTATATTTTGGTTTGTTCGTAATCGAACTAAAAATGAAGTTACTATATTTGAAAATCGCCGATGAAGAGGCATATTTTTCAAATCATTCATTCTATTTCCCAAAATTATATCGGAATTTGAAATATTTATTTCATCAAAAAATTTTGGAACATCGTTTGGCGAATGTTGTAAATCGGCATCCATAGTTAAAACCCAATCGAAATTATTTTCAACTGCAAACTGAAAACCAGTTTTAAGCGCGGCACCTTTTCCTAAATTTTTCGAGTGATTTAATAAATTTACTTTTTCAGAATTTGCAATTTCAAAAGTTTTATCGCTCGAGCCATCATTTACGACAAGAATATTTTCTGGTAAAAAATATTTTTTAGTTTCGATTATTAATTTTTGAATTGTGCTCTCGGCGTTAAAAGCCGGAATTAAAAGTAAAAATCTTTTTTGCATTTTAACTTCTCAACGAGCGTTGTAAAGTCGAAGTCATTCTTTCGTTCAATTCTCTTCGCAATTCCTGCGCAGTAATATTTTGGTTCAAAACTCCATCTTCCGCAATCGAAATATTTCCCGTTTCCTCCGAGACAACAATTGCAATTGCGTCTGTTTGTTCAGTAATTCCAAGCGCCGCGCGATGTCGCAAACCAATTGTTCCATCGCCAATTCTCTGTTTCGAAGAAAATGGAAGTGTACATCTCGCGGCTTCAATCAATCTTCCTTTAACAATTACTCCGCCATCATGCAGTGGCGATTTTGGTTGAAAAATTGAAAGCAAAAGTGATTTGCTGATTTCTGCTTTTAGTTGAATTCCTGTCTCAGCGATAAATTTTAATTCGGTACTGCGAACAACAACAATCAGTGCGCCATATTTTTTTTTTGATAACTCGATAACAGCCGCTGTAATTTCGTCGATTACTAAATTTAAATTTTCACCAAAAAATAAATCGACAAACCAATTTCTTGTCAGCGACACTAAAAATTTTCTAATTTCGGGTTGAAGTAAAACTAAAAATGCAATCATCCAAAAATCTGTGAAGACATTAAATATCCAACTCATCGTTTTCAAATGAAATGCTTTTGATGTAAATGCAATTACAAGTACAACAATCATTCCAATAAATATTTGTCCAGCTATTGTTCCGCGAAGTGAAACATAAATTCGGTAAAAAAGAAATGAGACAATTAAAATGTCAATCACATCGACTAAAGTAATTGTTAAAAATCCAAGTGAGAAAAGTTCTAAGTTCATTTTATTTAGTTTGCAAATTGTTAATTCACATAAAAATATACGAAGGGAAAAATCTAATTAAAAGATTTATTATTACGGCTCACTGCACGAATGGTAAAATCCACATTTTGGGCAAAACAATTTACATTTTCGACTTTCAAGTTGAGTGCCACAATTAACGCAAAAAATTCCAAAAATGGTTTTCTTTTTTAAGATTTTTCTTTTCGGTGTTTATTAAAAGTAACGAATCGATTTTTACTATTTTATTATTTTTCGATTTGCTACGCACAATTACATTCCTAAACTTAATCGCGCCTCATCACTCATCATCGCGGTTTCCCAGCGAGGTTCCCAAACAATTTCAACTCTAACATTTTTAAGTTCGGGTATTATTTCAACTTTTTGTTTTATTTCGGGCGGTATCGATTGCGCCGCTGGGCACATCGCTGAGGTTAGCGTCATTTTAATTAACACATCACCGTTTTGCTCGATGTTGATTTCGTAAATCAATCCCAAATCGTAAATATTTACTGGTATTTCAGGGTCGTAGCAGGTCTTTATTTGTTCGATTATTTGATCGCGCAAAACTAAAATTTCAAATGAATTAAATATTTTTTCTTCCATAAATTATTCAGTTGTAATATTTTCTTTTTTTCCGATTAACGCATTATTCAAAGTATGCCACGGAAGGCTTGCGCACTTTACTCTCGCAGGAAATTCTGAAACTCCACTTAATGATGCTAAACTTCCCAATTCATCAAAATCTATATTTTTATTTTTTCCGATAAATATTTCATGCATTTTTTGAAAAAGACTTTTTGCTGTCTCAATTGATTGACCTTTAACTGCGATTGTCATTAGAGATGCGCTTGCTTTTGAAATTGCGCAACCACTTCCTTCAAATCCGATATCAATAATTTTTCCATCTCTAATTTCAAAATGAATTGTGTAATGATCTCCACACAAAGGATTGAATCCATCAATTGTTTGTGTAGCGTTTTGAATTTTTTTAAAATTTCGCGGAGACTTGTTGTGATCAAGAATTACTTCCTGATATAATTCGCTCAAGTTATTCATTATCTAAAAATCTCAATAACTTTTTTAAGAGCATTAATAAATATATCTACTTCTTCAAAAGTATTATAAAACGAAAAAGAAGCGCGAGTTGTTGCAGGAATTCCAAATCTTTGCATAACAGGTTGCGTGCAATGATGTCCACTTCTTGTTGCAATTCCCTCTTTATCTAAAATTGTTGCAACATCGTGAGGATGAATATTTTTTAGATCAAAAGATAAAATTGCGGTTTTGTTTTTTGCAGTTCCGATAATTTTTATACCATCTACATTTAATATTTTTTCAGTAGCATAATTAAGTATTTCATTTTCGTATGAAGCGATTTCATTAATATTTTTTAATTGTAAATAATCAATCGCAGAACCTAATCCAATCGCTCCTTCGATGTTCGGTGTGCCAGCTTCAAATTTAAATGGAAGCGAATTGAAAGTTGTCTTTTCAAAAGTAACGGAAGAAATCATATCTCCACCAGTTTGATACGGTGGAAGTTTTTCTAAAATCGATTCCTTGCCGTACAAAACACCAATTCCGGTTGGCGCATAAAGTTTATGTCCCGAGAAAACAAAAAAATCACAATCATATTTTTGAACATCAATTTTCAAGTGAGCCGAGGATTGCGAGCCATCAATTAAAACGAAAATCCCTTTTTGATGTGCAATTTCAATGATTTTTTCTATTGGATTAATTGTGCCTAGCGAATTTGAAGCATGCACTATTGAAATTAATTTTGTTTTTTCTGAAATCAATTTTTCAAATTCTTCAAAAATAATTTCTCCATCATCGTTAATTGGAATTATTTTTAATTTCGCATTTTTCTTTTGACATAAAATTTGCCAAGGAACAATATTTGAATGATGTTCCATTGTTGAAATTATTATCTCATCATTCTCTTTTATAAATAAATCGCCAAAACTTGATGCAACTAAATTTATTGCTTCAGTTGCTCCATGAGTGAAAATAATTTCGTGGCTCGATTTTGCATTTATAAATAATTTTACTTTTCCACGAGATTTTTCATATTCAAAAGTTGCAATCTCGCTTAACTCATGTACTCCACGATGAATATTTGCATTTTGAAAATGATAAAATTTGGAAATCGCATCAATTACTTGTTGCGGTTTTTGAGTAGTCGCCGCATTATCGAAATAAACTAATTGCTTTCCTCTAACAGCAGTTCGAAGAATTGGAAAATCTTCTCTGATTTTTATTACATCAAATTTAGTATTTATATTTTCTTCAATCATATTTTAATTTGAGTGGATGATTTCTGGCAATTGACTATTTCCAATACATTCTCTAAAACGATTTATCAAAACTGCATCAATATGTTTTCTAATATTTTTATCAACAATTAATTCTGTTACCTCGCTTGCAAACCCAATTGTCAGAATTCCTTTTGCAACATCAGCGCTAACTCCTCGCGACTCCAAATAGAAAAGAGATAATTTATCTAATCCGCCAACCGTGCCACCATGTGTACATTTTACATCGTCAGCAAATATTTCAAGTTGTGGTTTTGTGTCAATAGTTGCTTCATCAGAAAGCATTAAATTTTTATTGCTTTGTTTGGAATCAGTTTTTTGAGCTTCGCTGTGAACATAAATCTTTCCGTTAAAAACAGATCGAGATTTATCAAATAAAATTCCTTTAAAGAGTTCGTGGCTTTCGCAATTTTCTTTTTTATGCTCGATGAAAGTATGATTGTCTATCAATTGATTTTTCGCAGAAATGTAAAGTCCATTTAAATTTGAATTAATTTTTGTTCCATTTAAAAATACTTTCGATTCAATTCGAGATATTTTTCCTCCAATCGAAAAAGCTATTGAATTTAAATAGCTCAATTCATCTTGATAAAATGCGGTGTTTGATGTGTGAAACGAATTCTCACTTTCATTTTGAAGTTTTACATGTTCAACTTTTGCCTCTTTTGAAATAAATATTTCCATCATCGAATTGTTCCAATAAATATTTTTGGAATCAGAAACGAATTCCTCTATTAAAGTTACACTCGAATTTTCCTCAACTAAAAAAACTATTCTTGAACTGTTTACATTTATAGATTTATTTTCAGTTTGAAGATTTAGAATATGAATTGGTTTTTCAATACTTGTATTTTTAGGAATTTTTATAAAAAGAATTTCATTTAAAAAGGCTGTGTTTAAATTTGAAATCGAATCTTTAAATGATAATTGACTTTTTTCAAAATATGATTTTGCAAATGCATCATTCTTTGCAATTTTCTCGGACAAAGTTTCTATTATTACTTCACTTGAGATTCGAATTAAATCTTTTTGAATCAGACCATTAACAATTGGAATAAAATCCCAATTACTATTTTTATAATTATTTAAAATATTTTCAAACAAAATAGTTTCATTATAAAATGAAAATTCAGTTTTCTCGATTGGGGTAATATTTGTGTATCGCCACTCTTCATCTGTAATTTTCGGAAATCCGTTTTTACTAAATACTTCGAAAGCAAAATTTTGTTTTTCCTTCAACCAATTTGGAAAGTTCGATTTCTTTTGACTTGTTTCAAAAAGCAATTTATAATTTTCTAAATTCATCATTTCCTTTATTATGCAAAAACTTCATCTTTAATTTTGTCGTAACCAAACTTTTCAAGTTCGAGCGCTAAATCTTTTCCACCAGATTTTACAATTACACCATTCATCAAAACATGTACAAAATCTGGGATAATATAATTGAGCAATCGTTGATAGTGAGTTACCAAAAGAATTGCTTTATCATTACTGCGAAGTGAATTAACTCCGTTTGCAACAATTCTCAACGCATCAATATCAAGTCCAGAATCGGTCTCATCTAAAATTGCAAGTTTGGGATTTAAAATTGCCATTTGTAAAATTTCGTTTCGTTTTTTTTCTCCGCCAGAGTAACCTTGATTCACCGGTCGATGAATAAAAGTTTCATCCATTTCAACAAGTTTCATTTTTTCTCGTAACAATTTTAAAAATTGTATAGCGTCAAGACTTTCCTCGCCATGATATTTTCGAATTTCATTTAAACCAGTTCGAAGAAAATAACTATTAGAAACGCCAGCAATTTCAACGGGATATTGAAATGCCATAAAAATTCCCTCTTTTGCACGATTTTCAACATCCATCTCAAAAAGATTTTTTCCATCAAAATAAATATTTCCTTCGGTAACTTCGTAAGATGGATGACCAGCTAAAATTTGCGCAAGCGTACTTTTGCCCGAACCATTCGGTCCCATTATTGCATGAACTTCGCCTTTACTAATTTTTAAATTTATTCCGTTTAAGATTTTCTTATCAGCAACTTGTGCATGTAAATTTTCTATTTTTAACATTTCATTCCTTTTTTTTGAAAAATATTTTAACCAACACTTCCTTCAAGTGTGATTCCTAAAAGTTTTTGTGCTTCAACAGCAAACTCCATCGGAAGATTTTTAAAAACTTCTTTTGCAAATCCATTTATAATCATCGAAATAGCATTTTCAGAATTTATTCCTCGTTGCTTGCAATAAAATATTTGGTCTTCGCCAATTTTCGATGTCGATGCTTCGTGTTCAACACTTGAAGTTGTATTTTTAACTTCGATGTACGGAAAAGTATTTGCGCTACATTTATTTCCAATTAACATAGAATCACATTGAGTATAATTTCGAGAATTAATCGCAGTCGAACTCATTTTAACAAGTCCACGATAAGTGTTATGTCCTTGACCAGCAGAAATTCCTTTTGAGATAATTGTACTCTTTGTATTTTTTCCGATGTGAATCATTTTTGTTCCAGTATCTGCTTGCTGATGATTATTCACAACAGCGACAGAATAAAATTCGCCGATCGAATTATCTCCTTGCAAAATTACACTCGGATATTTCCAAGTAATTGCAGAACCAGTTTCAACTTGTGTCCAACTTATTTTAGAATTTTTTCCGACACACTTTCCTCTTTTTGTTACAAAATTATAAATTCCACCGATTCCATTTTTATCACCAGCATACCAATTTTGAACTGTGGAATATTTTACCTCCGCATCATTTAGCGCAATAATTTCTACAACTGCGGCGTGAAGTTGATTTGTATCTCGAATCGGAGCAGTGCAACCTTCCAAATAACTTACATACGCATTATCTTCGGCAACAATTAAAGTTCGCTCAAATTGTCCAGTCTCAGCCGCGTTGATTCGAAAATAAGTTGAAAGTTCCATCGGACATCGAACACCACTCGGAATAAAACAAAATGAGCCGTCACTAAAAACAGCGGAGTTAAGCGCGGCAAAAAAATTATCAGTGTAAGGCACAACGCTTCCCAAATATTTTTTAACAAGATCGGGATGCTCGCGAACAGCCTCTGAAAATGAGCCGAAAATGATACCAAGCTCGGAAAGATTTTTTTTGAAAGTTGTCGCAACCGAAACGGAATCGAAAACTGCATCGACAGCAACGCCCGACATTCTTTTTTGTTCAGTGAGCGAGATTCCCAATTTTTCATAAGTTCGCAAAAGTTCGGGATCAATTTCGTCTAAACTTTTAATCTCCTTTTTAGTTTTTGGCGCTGAGTAATAAATTATATTTTGATAATCTATTTTTGGATAATTAACATTGGGCCAATCTGGTTCAGTTAAAGTCAACCAATATCGATATGCTTTTAATCGATAATCCAACAACCATTGCGGTTCGTTTTTTTTCTGAGAAATAAAATGAATTGTATCTTCTGTTAATCCTCGTGGCGCAGTTTCGGATTCGATGTTGGAAACAAAACCAAATTCATATTCTTTACTTACTAATTCTTCAATCGTACTCATTTAAACTCCAAATGAACTTCCGCATCCACAAGTTTTTGTAGCTTGCGGATTATTAAATACAAATCCTTTTCCAGTTAATCCATCTGAAAAATCCAAAGTTGTACCGGAAACAAAAAACATACTTTTCGGATCGACAAAAACTTTTAAGTTGTCAAAATATAAAATTCTATCTCCATCTTTTGAATTTTCATCGTACGCCAAAACATAAGTGAAACCAGAACAACCACCACCTTTAATTCCAACTCGTAAACCGTGAGTTGCTGGAATATTATTTTTTTGCATTATTGATTTAATTTCTTCAATCGCACGAGGAGTTAAAATAATTTCCTCTTGGAAAGTTTCTTGATTTGGTCCAGTTGCAATAATTTGATTTTCCATATAATTTTCCTTTATGATTTTTTCAATGAAAATTCTGGATAAAGTAAAACCCAACTTTGTTTATCAATTTTTTTGAAAATATTTTTCGTTTCATAAAATTGAGCAACTTCGCGAGCTACTTTTTCCGAGTCGGTATAAGATAGTTTGCATTGTTTCATATCTAAAAATTCTTTAACGCCATAATGCAAATCGCGAAAAAATAAATTTGATAAATGATAAATTGGATATTTTGCTTTTATAAAGTGCAAAAATTCAATTTGATTATTAGTTACGATTAAAGTGTTTTCCATATTTTTAATTAATGACTAAATTATTTTTACGAATATTATTAATTTCAGTTTTTAAAATTTCGATTGCTTCAAAAATTTCTTCTTTAGTTGTAAATCTACCCAAACCAAAACGAATTGTTGATTTAGCCTCAGTTTCATTCAACCCAATCGCACGAAGAATATGTGAAAATTTTCCCATCGAAATATCAGTTGATAAACAAGCGGAATTTGTAGAAAAAACCAGATTTTTTACATTTTTGAGCAAAGTCGTGTTTTGAATTCCTTCAATTGAAATGTTTAAATTATTTGGCAAACGATTTTCAATTTCGCCGTTGATTGTGATTTCGCCAAGTTTGAGTAATTCGTTTTGCATTTGATTTCGCAAATTAGAAATTCTTTCAAAATCAGATTGCTGTTCATTTATTGCAATTTCGCACGCTTTTCCAAATCCAACAATTGCCGGAACATTTAAAGTGCCGGAACGCATTTTGTTTTCCTGTCCACCACCATCAATTTGCGAATTTATTTTTGGCGAATGATTTTTATTTACAAACAATGCGCCAACTCCTTTTGGTCCGTACATTTTGTGCGAAGATAAAGTTATAAAAGTCGCATCAATTATTTTTGAATTGATTTCCAAATACGCACCACACTGGCTTGCGTCAGTATGAAATGCAATATTTTTATCTCGACATATTTTTGCAATTTTTTTAATTGGATGAATTGTGCCGATTTCATTATTTGCCATCATCACAGAGACTAAAATTGTATCTTTTCTTAAACTTGAAACTAATTCTTCAATTGAAATTCTTCCGAACTTATCTACATTTAAAATTGTAATTTCAAAACCAAACGATTCTAATTTTTTGCAAACTTCTAAAATCGAACTATGCTCAGTTGCGACAGTTACAATATGTTTTCCTTTTTTAAAATTATTTTCGGCAAATCCTTTTAAAACAAGATTGTTGGATTCAGTTGCGCAACTTGTAAAAATTATTTCTTCGATTTGCGCATTAATTAATTTCGCAACTTTCTGGCGTGCAATTTCAACTGCTTCAAAAGCAATTCTTCCAAATCGGCTATCTCGGTTTGATGGATTACCATAATTATCTTTTAAAAATGGCATCATCAATTCGAGAACTCGTTCATCAATTTTTGTAGTTGCGTGATTATCTAAATAAATAAATTTATCCATTTAAATTATTTGTGAAATTTTCATCGAAAAAAAAGTTTCTTCCAAATTATTTTGGATTTTAAGCAACGGCGATTTTATTGTGCACGATTCTTGAATCGAACAAATTGAATCTCCAGATTCAAGGCACTGAACAATTCCCGGTGTCTTTCCATCAATCACATGAATAATATTTAAAAGCGAAATCTCTTCGGGCTTCAAAATTAAAGTGTAACCTCCGTGCATTCCTTGATGCGACGAAATTATTTTATTTCTAACTAACAATTGTAAAACTTTCGAGAGCAATTCAAACGATAAAAAATATTTCTCCGCGATGATTTTTGCAGTAATCACCGATGAGCTACCTTGTATCGCCATGTGTCGAATCGCTATCAGCGCGTATTCAACTTTTTTGGAAAGTTTTAACATAATATCCGACTGAAAAAGTCTTGTTTAATTTCAAAAAAATAGTTGCATTTGCAACAGACAAATTTAGTTATTATTGATATTAAAATCAACTCTTTTGAAGAAAAATAATTATACTTGCAATTAAAAGAAGAATGGAAAATATTTTTTTAAGAGTTATCGATGAAATTTTTTTGGAAAAATTTAATGCGATAAAATTGCCAGGAATTGTACCGAGAAAAATAGGAAGCACAATTGAAAAATCTATATTTTGAAATTGAAAATGCGCAATTGTAGCAGAGAGCGAAGTTAATAAAATAATTAGTTGCGATGTTGGAATTGCATTTACGATTGGCATATTTAAAAAATATATCATTTGCGGGATTTGAAATATTCCTCCACCAATCCCAACAATTGTCGAAATAATTCCAATTAGGAAACTAATTGCAATTGCAAAATTTAATTTTGTTTGATGGATTTCATTTTCAACAATTTTATTATCACTCTTTTTAAAAATATAAATTGAAATTGAAAGTAGCGTTGCAGAAATAATATATTTTAAAAAAGGTAAATAAATTATCTTAACCAAATAAGCACCAATCAAAGCTCCTGGCATACTTGCGATTGATAATGTGATTGCTACTTTTAAATTATAATTTTTGCTTTTAATTTGTAATGCGACACCAACAATTGAACTTAATAGAATTATTAAGAGAGATGTTCCAACAACTATATTTGGTGGAAGATTATAAAGTAAAATTAAAACAGGAACAATTATTATTCCTCCACCAATCCCAAGAAAAGTACCAACAAAACCAACTGCAACTCCTAAAATAAAAAGTAGCAGATTGTTATACATTTAATCAAAAATAAATACCAACATTTAAACGAAAATAAGTTTCTTTAAACGATTTTTTATTTGAATCTTTTCCAATGTCATTTTGTTTAAAGATAATATTTGGAGAAATATGTATTTTCGGATCTGGTAAATAATCTAATCCGAAAAGAACATAGGTTTCAGTATTTGGTAAAACTGAATTATTTGAGTTTTTATTATAATAATCAAAACGAGAAATAGTTCTGACATTTTCAAATATTTCATACCACGAAAATAAAGAAATTCCATTTGCAAGAGAATCAGTAACTCCATAACCCAAATGTTTAAAATTTTTCTGGAATCCACTAAATCCAGTTGAAAATATTTTACTGCTATAACCAATTGTAATTTTATTTGTCATCCTCGATTTATCATTTGCAACATTTTCATAATCGTTGTAAAGTTCCATCGAAATATTATCACTAAATTTATATTGGAGAGCCAAAAGAATTTTTTTGTTTTTATCATTCTCAGCTTTAATTCCAGTTCCATTTACAACTGCCAAATTAAAATTTAAATCGGAAATTAAATTTCCTTTGTACGAAATTCCAAAATCAGTTGGTGCGCCCAAACCTAATCTATCAATCACAACTTTATCCAAAAATCTATTTCCCCAAAATTTTTCATCAAAAGCATTTGTGCTAACCGGAAACAGACCCATTTGCAAACTGCTATTATTTTCAAATGTTTTTTCGACAAAAAGCGCCTTTAAAAACATCGAATAAGTTCCACTCGGTGTGAAATCCGAATTATTTCCCTCAATGCCAAATCTGAAGTTTACACTATTTTCAAATTTTTTATCGTAGAAAACCAAAATTCTTTTTGTCTCGAAACTATTTTTTGATTTTTGCAAACTGCTATAATGATCTGCGATGTAAGTGAAATCAAAAAATGTTTGACCACTAATTGGGTTAGATTGTTGAGCAGATAAAAATTGAAACAAGTTAATTACAAGAATTAATAATATTTTTTTCATATTTTGCTCCTAGAGTAACGTTGTGCAAATATAAATAATTTTTACTTTCTAATTCAATATGAATATTGGAATTTCTTGTTATCCGACTTATGGTGGTAGCGGTGTTGTTGCAACCGAACTTGCAATTGCTTTGGCAAAACGGGGACATCAAGTACACATAATTAGTTACGCCTTGCCGATGCGATTAGATACTTTTATGGAAAATATTTTTTTTCACGAAGTTGAAATTGCCTCTTATCCAGTTTTGGAATTTCCTCTTTACACAACTGCTCTTGCAAGTAAAATTGTTGAAGTTGCAAAATTTGCAAAGCTGGATTTGATTCATGTTCATTATGCCATTCCACATGCAACCAGCGCGTATTTGGCAAAAAAAATCATCGGCGATAAATTAAAAGTTATTACAACTCTTCACGGAACCGATATAACTTTAGTTGGACTTGAACCAAGTTTTCTGCCAGTGATGAAATTTAGCATCGAAGAATCTGATGGAGTTACTGCTGTTTCAAATTATTTAAAAATAGAAACCGAAAACCATTACAAAATCCAAAAAAATATAAATGTAATTTATAATTTTGTCGACACAAATAAATATCAAAAAATATTAAATCCAGATTTAAGAAAAGTATTTGCGCCAAAGAACGAAAATATTTTAATTCATACTTCAAATTTCAGACCAGTTAAAAGAGTTACAGATGTAATTAAAATTTTTAATCAAGTCAAAAAAGAAAATCCAACAAAATTAATTTTAATTGGCGATGGACCGGAAAGATCTACTTGCGAAAAACTTACTCGAGATTTAGGAATTGACAAAGATACTTTTTTTCTCGGCAAGCAAAGTGAAATTGTAAATATTTTATCTCTCGCTGATGTTTTTCTTTTGCCAAGCGAAATGGAAAGTTTTGGCCTCTCTGCGCTTGAGGCAATGTCGTGCGAAGTTCCTGTCGTCTCTTCAAATGCGGGAGGGTTGCCAGAGGTGAACATCAACAATAAAACTGGTTTTTGCCACGAAATTGGCGATGTTAATGAGATGGCGAATTCTGTTTTGAATATTTTAAACGATAAAAAACTTCATCGAAATATGAGTTTAGAATCAAGGAAAAATGCAGTTGATAATTTTTCGATGGAAAAAATAATTTCTCAGTACGAAGATTTTTACAAATCGTTTTTAGAAAACAATTAGATAGCTCAAAACTGAACCAAGTAGCGGAATCAAAATACTTTTATATTTTTGATAAACAAAAATAGAAATTACCAAAACCAACTCTGAATGAATTACCTCGAAATATTTTAACTCGTGACCGATAATCAAAATATTTTCTACGATAAAACAGACTAAAATAAATAATAGAGTTGCGGCAAATAGATACTTTGAAAAATGTTTCGCAAAATCTTTTTCAAAGTAATTTTGCAGCAATCCAATGTAAAAAACAATATTTGAAATCGGAATTGCCACATAAAATACAAATGAATGAATTGCTAAATCACTCTGTTTTGCAAAAACTAAATTTGTTTCATTTCTGAAATAATTAGTTGCCACACCAACCAATCCATAAACAATAATATATTTTGCTGAAACAAAAAATTCGGAAGAGTTTATTCCGTAACTCCATAATTGCCCGCGCGATAAAATTGACAAACCAATAAAACCTGCAATAAATTGGAAAAGATATTTTTCAAATAAAACTACATCAGCATTTATAAAACTAATCGAAGATAAATAATTCGTAATAAAAAGATTCTTTGCAAGAAAAAACATAATCGCAATCATCAAAATAACAATCGAGAACCGTTTTAAGATATTTGTTTCGTAATTCATTATTCAACAATTCTCATCGGTGCATATTTTAACATTAAATTTTTTTGGCCAATTTCTTCAAACCAAACAACTGCTTTCGCATTTTCTCCTCGCCCAACTAAATGTGTTACCTTTCCTCTTCCAAAAGCATCATGTTCAACAATCGCGCCAACTCTAAAATTTTTATCTTCCTGCGACTCACTTTCGTAATCGAAGTGTGTCTCTTTTATTTTTCTTTCACTCTTAAATATTCTTTTCGGTACAAAATCGTGTTTGCTTTTTTCTTCCACAATATATTTTTTATCAATCTCATCTAAAAATCTTGAAGGATTCGCAAACGAAGTTTCGCCCATTCGCATTCTCTGTTTTGCGTGAGTCAAAAATAATTTTTCCATTGCGCGAGTGATGCCAACATAAAATAATCTTCGCTCCTCTTCAACTTCCTCGGGGCTCGGCATTGTTTGTGACATTGGCAAAAGACCTTCTTCGAGCCCAACCACGAAAACATTTTTAAATTCAAGCCCTTTTGTGGCATGCAAGGTCATTAAAGTTACAGAATTTTTCTTTTCATCTAATTTATCAACTGCTGAAATTAGCGCAACTTCCTCTAAAAATTTCTCAAGTGTCGGCTCTGGCTTTGTTTCGCAAAATTCCGTAACAGCATTAAGTAACTCTAAAATATTTTGCCATCTCGCAATTGATTCTGGCGTTGCTTCATCTTTTAATAATTTCAAAATTCCAATTTCATCAACTAACAATCTAACGACTTCATTGAAACTCATTTGGCTTAAAAGATTTTTATATTTTTCGACTATAATTTTAAAACTAATAAATGACGCTTTTACTTTTTCAGGTAGTTGATTTAAAATTTGTATATCATTAAGGGCCGATAAAAACGAAATCTCTCCCCACATCTGCTCTTTTGCTAATTGAATAAATTTATTTAGAGAGACAGTTCCAATTCCTCTTGTTGGAAAATTTATTACTCGCAAAAATGAAATATTGTCATCTGGGTTTACAAGCAAACGAAAATACGCGAGCAAATCTTTTATCTCTTTTCTTTGATAAAATACAACACCGCCAATAATTTTATATGCAATTGCATTTCGTCGAAGTTCATCTTCCAATACACGAGACTGTGCATTTGTTCTGTACAACACAACAAAGTCATTTAACATGTAATTGTTTGAATTCATTTGGCTCAATATATTTTTTACTACATATTTCGCTTCATCTCTTTCATCAAAAGAATTATAAATTGAAACAACTTCTCCTTTTGGATTATCAGTCCAAAGATTTTTTTTAATTTGATTGCGATTGTATTTTATAAGTGAGTCGGCAATTGCTAAAATTGATTTTGTCGAACGATAATTTTGTTCAAGTCTAAAAGTTTTTGCTTTAGGATAATCTCTCTCGAAATCTAAAATATTCCTAATATCCGCTCCACGAAAAGCGTAAATACTTTGCGCATCATCTCCGACTACACAAATATTTTTATATTTCGCCGCAAGCATATTTATTGCTTCGTACTGCGCACGATTCGTATCCTGATATTCGTCGACTAAAATATATTTAAATCGTTCCTGATAATTATCTAAAATATTTTTATTTTTTGAAAATAATTTTATCAGATTTAAAAGCAAGTCATCAAAATCCATTGAATTACAATTCAGCAAATAATTTTGATATTCTGGATAAATTTTTGCGGCAACTGCATCAATCCCAAATTTCGATTTTTCCTCAAATTCACTCGGTGAAATCATCTGATTTTTAGCATAACTAATTCTGCGACAGATTGAATCAGACGAAAATTGTTGAGTTGAAATATTTTTCTCATTCATTATTTTTTTTACAACACTTTTTGCATCATCAGTATCGTAAATTGTAAAATTCTTTTTATAACCAATCTGCTCAGCTTCTCGTCTTAATATTTTTGCAAAAATTGAATGAAATGTGCCAGCCCAAATTGGAACATTTTTAACATTTAATACTTTTTTTATTCTCTCCTTCATCTCCTCCGAAGCTTTGTTTGTAAAAGTCAAAGACAAAATCGAATCAGGCGATACACCGCTCTGAATTAAATTTGCAATTCTATAAGACAAAACTCGTGTTTTACCACTTCCAGCTCCTGCAATAATTAAAATCGGTCCATCAATTACTGATGCGGCACTTCGTTGAACTTCATTTAAATCTGATAATATATTTTTCACTTTTATATTTTTATGTTAGATTATTATTGCACCTTCTAAACGAAGAAGAAATTCTTTTACTTTTATTCCCGATGAATAACCTCCAAGTGAGCCGTTGTGATTTATTACTCGATGACATGGTACTATAATCGGAATAGGATTTGAGCCATTCGCTTTTCCAACTGCACGATATCCAAAACGGACACCAACTCTTCGCGCTAATATTTTGTAAGATATTGTTTCGCCATATTTTATATTTTGCAATTCTTTCCAAACTCGTTGATGAAAAGTTGATCCAATCAAATCTAATTCAACATCAAACTTATAAAGTCGCTCATCAAAATATTTCCTTAATTGATCAATTACATTTTGATTGCGACTTTTATTTTCAAACACCTCATCCTCTGCAAAATGATTTTTGATCCAATTAAAGAATTCTTTCTTTGGCTCTTTCGGTAAAGATATTTTACAAACTCCCTTTTCAGTTGATGCAATATAAATTAATCCAATCTTCGACTCAAACGATGTGCAATATACTTTTTTAATTTCTTCTATCGGCATAATAATTAGATATAAAGTTTATTTTTTTTTATAAAATCATTAACATCACTTGGAATCATTTTTGAAGTATCTTTTCCTTCTAAAATATACTTTCTAGTTTTCGATGACGAAATATCAATTGGTTTAATATTTAAAATAATACAATCTGAACTATTTTTTAACTCCTCATTATCCCTTGGAACTACAATGTATTTTACGAGTTTTTTAATTTCCAGAATATCTTTCCATGAATTTAAATCAGTTAAATTATCTTCTCCAATAATTAAAAATAATTCATCTGTAGGAAATATTTTTGAAAAGTATTTCAAAGTTTCAATCGTGTATGAAATTCCATGATTTTGAATTTCATAATCTGATATTTCGATTTTTTTAGTTAATCCAATTAATAGAGAAAGCATTTCCAATCTTTGAATTCCAGAAACAATATTTTCGTTTTCTATTTTATGTGGCGAAATATTTGTTGGTACAAATATTACTTTATCAATTGAAAGCAATTCAATCGATTTTTTTGCTATTTCCAAATGCGCGTTGTGTGGAGGATTAAATGAACCACCGTAAATTGCTATTTTCATTGTAAAATATTTTTATAAACTTGAAGAGTTTTCTCAGCACATTCTTTCCAAGTAAATTTTTTTGCTTGTTTAAATCCTTTGGCAATTAAATTATTTCGAAATTCACTCTGACTTAATATTCTTTCAATTGCGCTAATTAATTCTATTTCACTTTTTGGATCAAATAATATTGCGGCTTCACCACATACCTCTGGCAATGATGTTGCATTTGAAGAAACAACAGGAGTACCAACAATCATCGCTTCTAAAATAGGAAAACCAAATCCTTCGTATAAAGATGGCATAAGTAACATTTCTGCATTTTTGTAAATTAAACTTAAATCTTCTTTCTTTATTTTTCCACAAAATATTGCATTTATACTTTTATCATTTAAATATTTTTTCAAATCTTGATTGTCAAATAAAGTTTCACCAACAAAAACAAATTGTAAATCTCTTTTGTCTTTTAAATTTGAATAAGCTCTTAATAAAAAAGGTAAATTTTTATGTGGCTTTACGCTACCAACATATAAAATATATTTTTTATTGATTCCATATTTCTTATTTAAATCAATTTCAATATTGATTTTTTGCGATTCAATTCCTAAATAAATCACAATTATTTTATTTTCATCAAAATTAAAATATTGGACTAAATCACTTTTAGTATATTTAGAATCCACTAAAATATAATCAGACTTTTTGTAAGAATGCTTGATTAACATTTCAGCATATTTCCGTTTATGAAAAGGAAAATATTCGGGAAATCTTAAAGGGATAATATCGTGAATAGTTACAATGGATTTTGAATGTAAATTAAAAGGGAGAGTAAAATGTGGGGCATGAAATAAATCAATTTTTCGATTTTTAATTTCTTTTGAAAAACTAAATAATTCACTGAGAGAATATTTACCACTTTCATTTAAAATAAAATCGCCATTATGTTTATTTCTAATATTATCAAAATCATTTTTACCAACGAAATAAGAAAACTGAATTTCATTCTGTTTATCAAATTCATTCATCAGATTTTGGATATAAGTTCCAATTCCAAAATCATAATATTTTCTTATGTCCAAGGCAACGCGCATAATTTATCTGATTCCAATTATTTTATAAATAATTTGTTTTAAGTGTCTCATAATAAAATAAATATTTGCTTTAATCGGATTCAATCCGTGCTTTATCGATATTTCTCTGCACTCATTAAAACCAGTTGTTGCTTTTGCATCCGATGCACCACCACCTTCAACAAATACTTTTATAGTTGGTGAGTAAATCGACTCCTCGCCAAGTCGATGAATTCTTAAAAACCAATCATAATCCATTGAAACTTTATATTTCAAATCAAACATTCCATATTTTTTATAAATATCACTTCGCACCAAAAAAGTTGGATGATTAACTTTTGGCATTACATAATTTATTTTGGAATTATAATTTTCAATTCCACTAATTTTATTTTTTCCTCGCTTTTCGCTTTTTATTATGTCTCCATAAACAAGTGCTTTAGTTGGATTCGATAAAAGCAATTCCACAGAATTTTTAATTTTATCCTTGTCAAGTACATCATCAGCATTTAGTAATTGAATGAATTCCCCTTTTGCTAATTTGATGCCTTTATTAAACGCATCAGAAATTCCATTATCTTTTTCAGAAATTATAATATCAATATTATTTTTAAACTTATTTAATATTTCAACTGTTCCATCAGTTGAAAATCCATCAATCACAATATATTCTATCGGCAAGTAAGTTTGATCAATTACACTTTGGATTGCTCGAGCAATTGTATTTTTGGAATTAAAACAAACTGTAACTATCGAAACTAAAGGATTGCTATTCATTTATTTTACTAATTCCAAAATTATCAAATGGATAAATATTCAAAGTCATTTTTATTTTTCTTTTTAATCGATTAAATCTTGAATCAATATCATTTTTATATTTTACCGCCGCTTGTTTTTCCGCTTTTTTAGAATAGCGACTCACTATTTCTCTATATTTTTCAAGCTCATTTATGTATTTCTCATAAAGTAATGATTTAGCATTTTCATTAATATGATAATCACCAATATCAATTAAATTATTTTCATAAAATTTTAAAAAATGAAAATGGAAATAAACAACTTTTTCAGTTTTATTTGTTTCGAAATGTTTTATATAAAGTTCATTCTCAACTTCGTAAATATTAAATTGTTGTAAATTCCATGGCGCAATTAATCCCCCAAAATTTTGCAAAACATAAATTTTCTCAAACTCGGTTGTCCAGTTGTCTAAATATTTTTGATCGCCAAATTTTCCATCTTCAATTCTATTATAGCACCATTTAATACATTCATTTTTCCACCATTGCAAAATTTTATTTCCGTGAAAATCATTTTTAAAAGAAATAAATTGAACGCAATATTTTCCAAATATCTCTGGCTCTTTTGATTGTGGACTATATCTGTGTTCTGTAATTAGAACAGAATTATCCCTCATCTCATCAAGCAATATTTTTGGATTTGAATAAAAAAACAAATCAGCATCTAAATAAGTAACTTGATCTAAATTGAATTTCTGTAAACTATAATCTATAATTGTGGGAGTGCATGTCCAACAATACTCTGCGGAAGTACGATTAATTTTTGCATTTAGCAATTCTTCGTTTTCAATATCTGCAATTGGGACAATAGTTGAAGAATTTAATTTTAATTCTCGCAAAACATTTTCCGATTCTTTATCCATCGTAAAAAAATATAAATGGAAATCATCAGACACTTTTTCAAGTGAACGATGCATCGCTAATGCGCGTGTTAAATAATTTGCATCAAATAATGTGCAGAAGTGCATCATAAAAATAAATTATAGAAGTGAAAATGATTTACAGACTTTTTATTGAAGCAATTCCTTAATCGCCTTCGGAATATCAATTTGCCGAATAATTATTTCATCCAACATAATTGCATCGTAAGTAATTTCTTCCAATTGTCGAACTTGAAAATTATTTCTGACATTGCCATGCGAAATACTAATGCAATCATTTGGAATAAATTTTTTCAAAAGAATTGAATTCTCTACCATCGAACTTGAAAGTTTTATCGGAATATTTCTAACAGAAATAATTCTCACACCCGCTTGATATGCTTTATCAACATCAGCCTTCGTAACGCATTCGCAAATTATCGCCATCTTCAATCTCGATGCCAATTCAACAAAACGACCAATTTCTGTAAAAGACAAATTTATTGCAAAAATTCTAAAGGCATCAAAACCTTGCATTAATGTTCGATAAATTTGATATTCTTCGACAATCAGTTCTGTTGAAATTATAGGAATAGAAGTTGAGCGATGAATTTTGTCGACAGAAAAATTTGGCATGTGACGAAATTCGTCGGGGTTTACTGCGATGGCTTTTGCTTTTGCCGATTGAAAAGCAATTGCAATTGTAACTGGTACAACTTTTAGTTTGTTTTCTGTGATTGGAAGCGGAATACCTTTGATGTCCCCAATAATTGAAATTGCACTATTGTTTCTTGGTTCGATCGATTTTACAAAATCTCGCGTTTCAATTTCTGACGGAATCATCTGTACCAAAGTTTCAAAAGGAATTTTTTCCTTCTCGATTGCTAAGTAAGCTTTTTTTCTAATTATTAATTGTTGATAAAAATTCATTTTTACGCTCCTTGGTTTAATATTTAACTTCAGTCAAATACAATCCATGTGCTGGTGCCGCTAAACCAGCATTTGATCTGTTTTGCGAAATTATAATACTGTTAAAATCTTTTATTGTGATTTTTTTTTGCCCAACTTGCACCATTGCACCTACTAAAGATCTGACCATTCCATATAAAAATCTATTTGCTTCTATATTATAAGTAATAAATTTGTCTGATTCAATAACCCACTCCGATCGAAATATGTTGCAAATATAATTTTTCGGATTTGAACCTGTCTTACAAAAAGATTGAAAGTATTTATTTTTTAAAATTATTTTTGCAGCGTTACTCATTTCTTTTATATTAAGTGGTAAATCTAATTGCCAATTTGTTTGACAATTAAAAACTGAATTCTCAAAAGATATTTTATACTGATAACTCCGTGTTGTTGCATCATAACGAGATGAAAACTCTGAACTAACTTCTTCAATCTTTTTACATTTAATATCTGTTGGAAGTAAAGCATTAAATCCTTTTAGCAAATTTTTTAATTCTCGATTGACTGAAGTTTTAAAATTTGCAACTTGTCCAAATGCATGTACTCCTCTATCAGTTCGTCCTGAAGCAAAAATAATAATTTTCTCATTTAATATTTTCGTTAAAGCGTTTTCAACAACTTCCTGGATTGCAATTCCTTTTTTCTGTCTTTGCCATCCAATATAATTTGCCCCATTATACTCGAGAATAATTTTTAAATTTCTGCTTTTTATATTCACTACTAATTAAACATTATCAAAATGTTTTAGAAAATACAAGAGAAATGTTTTTTTTATTTTGAAAATTTTCGCCACTCTTCATCTGTAGCGACCAATTATTAATTTCATTTTGCGATGCATCTTTTAATCCGATAATACGAAAAATGCTGATTGCTCGATTAACGAACATTGCCGCTATTAAAAATGAAGAATTTTCGATGATTCTATCGCTTTTAACTCTTAAAGAATGATACTCGTTTCGATTAGTTTCGTTATCCCAATTCCAAAAATAATTTTCCGCTGGTAAATATAAATTGTCGTAATTTCTTTCTTGAAGAGTATATTCATTGTAACGATAAACCGATGAATAATTTCCAATTCTTGCGTAATACAAATCATCTTGATTTTTTTGTGCATTAGAATGTACGAATGCAAAATTGCGAGAATCGTTTTTTAAATCATTTCCATAATTTTTGATTCCAATGTACGAGCCAACAATTGCTACCTCTGAAAATGCAGACGCCTTCCAATTATTATTTTCTGATAAATAATATTCTCCAAGTCCTGGGAACAATGCAGATAAAGCAATTGCAATTGGTTTCGACTTTTCATTTTGCGAAAAAGATTGTTGAGATAAAGTTAAAATTATGATTAATATATATTTTTTCATTTCGTTTGCAATTCAAATATTTCTTGATTAATTAATTCACCGTAACAAATCTCATCATCAATTTTATTAATTTGTACTTTCTGAAAACTATTTTCAATTCCTTCACTGAACGGTATTTTAACTTTTAAATAATTATCAGAATGTCCCGATAAAGACAAACCATCACTTGATGACTCAACTAAAATTTCGTGTATCATATTTTTTTGTGAATCATGAAACAAATGCTTTTTTTTCTTCCCAAGCATTCTCAATCTTTCGCTATTCGCAAAACGAATTTTTGGTTCAATTCTTCCATTCATAAATACAGATGGAGTATTTGTTCTTTCACTATAAGTAAAAACATGTAAATAACTAACTGGCAATTCGTGTAAAAGTTCAAAAGTTTTTTCAAATTCATTTTCATCTTCATTCGGAAATCCAACAATAACATCAACTCCAATTCCAGCATCAGGATTTTGCGAATGAATCGAATTAATTAATTCTCGATATTTTTGACTTGTGTATCTTCGTTTCATTAATTTTAAAATATTATCGCTACCACTTTGAAGCGGAATATGAAAATGTTTACAAATTTTTTCATTCTTCAACCAATACTTAATCAATTCATCACTCAATAAATTTGGTTCAACTGAACTAATTCTAATTCGTGAAAGATTTTCAATTTGCGAAAGTTCATCTAAAAGATTTAAAAGCGAAGTATTATTTTTTTTTCCAAAATCAGCGACATTTACACCAGTCAAAACTATTTCTCTAAATCCATTTGCAACCAAATTTCTGGCTTGAACTTTTATATCATAAATCGACTGACTTCTGCTACCTCCGCGTGCAAGCGGAATTGTGCAAAAAGAGCAATTAAAATCGCATCCATCTTGGATTTTTAAATAAGCACGCGTTCTACTTTCGGTTGAATTTGTAAAGGCTGGACCAAAATTTGTAACTTCATCAATTGGCGAACTTATTATTTTTGGATTTTTATATTTCTGAAAATTTTCTTCGAAACTAAAAATATTAAATTTTTCTTTTGAACCAAGTACCAAATCAACTCCTTCAATCGAAGCAATTTCCTCCGGCTGAAGTTGCGCGTAACATCCAATCACAGTAATAAATGCATTTGGAGATTTTCGTCTGACTTGACGAATAATTTGGCGGCATTCTCTATCAGCTCGCTGAGTAACTGAACAAGTATTGATTACAAAAACATCGCAAGAAGTTTTATCATCTACAATTTTAAATCCTCGATTAATAAAACTTCTCTCGATTGTTGAAGTCTCGGCGTAATTTAATTTACAACCAAGTGTATGAAATTGAGCTTTCATAAAAATAAATTAAGGATAGATTTTTTTTCTATCCTTAAAATTTTAACTATTCGATTCTTCTTCCGCGGCTTTTCGTTCTTCATCTGTTGGTGGCATCGGAACAATATCTTTTAAAGTAATCGGAGCAAGTTTATGTTTTTCAATATACTCATCAACTACTTGTTGTTCTTTTCCTCTTAAATATTCCACAGCAGATAAAACACATTTTCTTTCAGATGATGCAAATTCAATCACAACAAGTGTGAGTAAATCATTTTCTTTAAATGAATCACTTAAATTTTTTACAGATGTAAGTGAAAGTTGCGATGTCGGTACAAATCCTTCAACTCCAAATGGTAATTCAACAATTACACCTTTGTCAAGTAGTCGAACAATTTTTCCTTCAACCTCTGTTCCAACTTTAAATGAATCACCAAATTTTTCCCAAGGATTTTCATTCAATTGTTTGAACCCAAGTGAAATTCTTCTTTGGTCAACATCAAGTCCAAGAATTTGAACATCAATCGTTTGACCTTTTTTCAAAACTTCGCCGGGGTGTTTAATCTTTTTTGTCCAAGACAAATCTGAAATGTGAATCAATCCATCAATTCCTCCATCAAGTTCAACAAAAACACCAAAGTTTGTCAAATTGCGAACTACACCTTTGTGTCGTGAATCGATTGGAAAAATTTGCAAAATCGATGTCCATGGATCTGGCAAAAGTTGACGAATGCCAAGCGAGATTTTTTTATTTTCAAAATCAATCGATAAAATTTGCGCTTCAATAATTTGTCCCATCGAAACCATTTGCGATGGATGTTTAACATGTTGCGTCCAACTCATTTCGGAAATATGAATCAAACCTTCAACCCCTTTTTCGATCTCAATAAAAGCGCCATATTCCGTCATCGAAACGACCTTTCCGCTAATTCGGCTTCCGATTGCATATTTTTCTAAAATATTTTCCCAAGGATGTTTTTGAAGTTGTTTGAATCCCAAAGAAATTCTTTTTTTCTCAGGTTCGTAATCGGTTATTACGACAGTAATTTTTTGATCTAATTTTAAAATTTCTGATGGATGATTAATTCTTCCCCACGATAAATCTGTGATATGAATTAAACCATCAACTCCACCAAGATCGACAAATACACCAAAGTCAGTAATTGCTTTTACGATTCCTTCGAGAACTTGTCCTTTTTCTAATTGTGTTAAAATTTCTTTGCGTTGATCAGCGAGTTCCTCTTCGACCAAAACTTTATGACTAACAACTACATTTTCAGATGGATGATTTATTTTAACAACTCTAAATTCCATTTCTTTATTAATATAAATATCAAAGTCGCGAACAGGACGAACATCAATTTGCGAACCGGGCAAAAAAGCTTCGATTCCAAATAAATCAACAACAAGTCCACCTTTAATTCTTCGTGTACATCTTCCTTTTACAATTTCTCCAGACTCATGCGATTTGATAACTTTTTCCCAAGTGCGCATAAATTCTGCACGCTTGTAGGATAAAACTAATCTTCCATTTTTATCTTCCATCGTTTCAAAATATACATCGACTTCATCTCCAACTTTCATATCGGGTAAATTTTGAAATTCATCTATCGATACAACTCCCTCGGATTTGAAACCAATATCCAGCACTACATCGTTTTGAGTAATGTGTGCAATTTTTCCTTTTACAATTGATCCTTGCGAAACTGTTTTCATTGTACTATCGTACAACGACATTAGTTTATCAAAATCTTCTTGTGAATGTCCTTCGTTGTGCATTATTTTTACTTTCGAATCTTTAAGCATTACAACTCCTATAATTTAGCTCATCGCTAAAATTTGCAACATGCAAACCGTTTGTCATCTTAACAGAGAGCATCTTGCGATTGTGATTGATTAGTTATTTAATGATGACATAAAACTAAACATTTACTACAACTGATTTTTCTATAAAATTTTTTATTTTTTCCATTAACCACTGCGGAGTCGATGTTGCACCTGTGATTCCAATTTTTTCCGAGTTGCCAAACCAACTCAAATTTATTTCCTCTTCACTTTCAATAAAATAAGTTTTTACATTTTCCGATTTTGCAATATCAAATAAAACTTTTCCATTCGAACTTTTTTTTCCAGCAATAAAAATAATTACATCGTTCTCAAACGCAAACTCACGCAATTTTTTTTCTCTTCCCGAAACTTGTCCACAAATTGTATCCTTTGCGTGAAAATCTACCGCAACATCTTCAATCGAGCCGACCTCGAATTTCGCCTTAATTTTACTACTTATTTCATCGCGAATTTTATAAAAAGTAGTTTTATCCATCGTTGTTTGCGAAAACAAAACTGTATTTTTATTCAAATCAATTTGCGAAATTTCTTCTAAACTTTTAATTACAATTGCAACCCCGTTCGTATGCCCGACCAAACCAATTACCTCAGCATGATCTTTTTTTCCGAAAATTACAATTTGAAAATTTTGATCATAATATTTTTTAATTCTCTCTTGAACTTTTGTAACAACAGGACAAGTTGCATCAATAATTTCTAAACCAAGTTCTTTTGCTTTCTTATAAGTTGACGGAGGTTCTCCGTGAGCTCTAATAAGAATTTTAGCATTTATTTTTTCATCTAAATCATTTAGCGAAATTGTAGATAATCCTTTTTCAGAAAGTCGTTCAATCTCTTTTGTGTTGTGAATGATGTCGCCAAGCGAATATAATTTTTTCGATTCGCTTAATTCTTGTTCAGCGATTTCGATTGTCCTTACAACGCCCCAACAAAAACCGGAGTATTTATCAATTGTTACATGCATTAATTTTTTCTTTTGCTTTTTCTACAATATATTTTACTTGCTCTTCAATTGTCAATTCTGTAGTATCAATTTCAATCGCATCATCTGCTTTTTTTAGAGGACTGATTTCTCGTGACGAATCGAGATTATCTCTTTTTTTAATTTCATCTGCAATCTTTATAACATCTTCCTCAAATCCTTGTTCGCTGAAATCTTTTAATCTTCTTTTTGCTCTTGCAATATCTGATGCAACCATAAATATTTTCAACTCAGCATTCGGGAAAACTACAGTTCCAATATCTCGCCCTTCACAAACTATACCACCATCTTTTCCGATTAACTGTTGTTCTTTCACCATTAAAGTTCTAACCTCAGCAATGCTACTAATAGAACTAACATTTGAAGTAACTAATGGAGTTCTAATTTCATCACTAATATTTTTTCCATTTAAAAGAACTTGAAGATTATTATCAACTTGAAGCAATTTAATTTGAACATCATTTAAAATATTATTTAGATTTTTAATATTTTTGATGTCAATTTTATTTTCTAAAATAAAATATGTAATCGCGCGATACATTGCACCAGTATCTAAGTGCAAATATCCCAATTCTTTTGCAACCAATCTTGCAGTTGTCGATTTTCCAGATGCGGAAGGTCCATCAATTGCAATAACAATTTTTTTAAAATAATTTTCTTTCAGAGGCACAAATATATTTAAATTTTCTTATTTTAACAAAGGATTTATCCGATTATGAAAAAATTATCTAATGAAGAAATTTCGCAAAGTCGAATTTCAATTGAAAAATCAAAGTCAGTTGAGCGTTTTCCAATTTACGCAATTCTCGATAATGTCCGAAGTTTGTACAATGTCGGCTCAATTTTTAGGACTGCCGATGGCGCTTTATTAAAAAAGCTTTATTTAACTGGCTTTACACCTTCTCCGCCACGAAAAGAAATTTTTAAAACTTCGCTTGGTGCAACCGAAACGGTGCCATGGGAATATTTTGAAAACCCGATTGATGTGATTAAAACTCTCAAAAAAGAAAATGTTAAAATACTTGCAGTTGAGTTGACAAATAAAAGTAAACCAAATTACGAAATTCTGAAAGCCGATTTTCCAATTTGTGTTATTTTTGGAAACGAAATTAATGGTATTTCAAAATATATATTAGACGAAGTTGATGGTGCGATTGAAATTCCGATGTATGGTTTCAAACATTCTTTAAATGTTTCTGTCTCTTTTGGGATTGTTCTTTTTGATATTGTTCGTATTTTAAAAATCAAAAATTAAATTACCAACCTCTTGCAACCATTCTATTATTTATAATAAACGAGCGTCTTGAAACAAAACGGGAACCATCATTTGGAGTATGACGAAGCGGGCTTGGAATAATTGAAACAAGTTGTATTGATTCGCTTCTACTTAAAGCCGATGCAGATTTTTTAAAATATATTCTTGAAGCCATTTCAATTCCAAATATTCCATTTCCAAATTCAATTGCATTCAAATATATTTCAATAATTCTTTTTTTGGATAATATTTTTTCAATTCTAAGTGTAATAATTAATTCTTCAATTTTTCTAAGTGGCGTTTTTGAAGTTGACAAATATAAATTTTTTGCAAGTTGTTGAGTTATCGTACTTCCTCCTCTAACAGTTTTTCCTTTTTTGATATTTTTTTCTATCGACTCTTCAATTTCATACCAATCCACTCCATCGTGTTCAAAAAACTTTCCATCTTCAGCTACAATCAAAGCATTAATAACATGTCGAGAAATATTTGCGAGTGGAACCCATTTTTGTTTTATTTGATATCTCTTGTTTTTAATTTTTGATTCAGAAATTCTTTGATTCATCAAAGCAGTTTTAGTAATTTCGCCTTTACTTAATTTTTGGATTGACGCATTCGGAAGAGATAAATATGTAAAAATAAAATAGAATAAAATAAAGTATAAAATAGATTTTATCTTATTTTCTCTAATATAATCAACACATTTATTGATTGCATTTTTTACAAAAATATTCATTTTTTCACTGAGTCTAAAAATGTTTGTAACAATATTGCAGCGGCATATTTGTCAATTAACCCTTTTTCTTGTCTCTTCTTTTTTTTTGTGTTAATCATTAAACTAATATTTTTTGCTTGCAGTGAAGTAAATCGCTCATCCCAATATTCATAATCGATTCCAATTTTACAAATCACATCGTTAACAAATTTCTCAACTTCCAATGTTTTATTAGATTTTTGTCCTTGAAGATTTATTGGTAAGCCAATTATTATTTTTTGTATTTGATTTTGCAAAATAATATTTTCAATTTCTGTTTTTATATTTTTACTATTTTTTAAAACCATAAATGGTCGTGCAAGGATTCCAAGTTCATCGGAAATTGATACTCCAATTCTCACACTTCCATAATCCAATCCGAGATATTTTTTATTAATGTATGTCATAATACCTATCAACTTTTTCTATACTTTTAATACTTTTAATTTTTTCAATTACATTATTTAATTGATTAGTAGATTTTACAAACAACATTATCACTCCCTCAAAAAAGCTTTCTTTCGTTTTGATATTAACACTATAAATATTTGTATTTTCAAAACTTGCTATCATATTTGTAATGTCATTCAATAAACCAACTCTATCTTTTCCAATAACATAAATTGCACTTAAGAAATTTTCTTCATCAGTTTTAGGCCAAGATAAATATATTATTCGCTCATCTTTTTTAATTTTCAGTAATTCCAAATTTTTACAATTCGATCTGTGTATTTTAATTCCAGAAAGCGTTGTAACAAATCCTACAATATCATCTCCCGGAATTGGTTGACAGCATTTTGCAAAACTATAATTAAACGAATCTTTTTTTCCAAAAACATTTATTGACTCTCTTAAATGTTTAGTCGATTCAGTAATTTTTTCTATAATACTTTGATTACTTCTTGAGGATTCAGTTTTAGGTTGAGATTTTAATTGCAAAAGATGGATGTATTCGTCAATATCAATTTTATTGTAATAAATATTCAAGTAAAACTGGTTTAAATCAGCCATTCCATTGGACGAAATCATTTTTTCTAAATCAGTAAGTTCATAATTTAATTTAGATTTTCTAACTTTTTTATTCCAAATTTCTTTCCCATCAGATATTTGCGATTTCTCGGAATCCCTAATCCACTTTCGAATAAAACTTTTTGCCTTATGTGTTACTGCATAATTTTCCCAATCAGGATTCGGTTTTTGTTTTTTGGATGTTAATATTTCTACCTGATCACCACTATGTAAAATTGTATGAATTGGAACCATGCGACCATTTATTTTTGCACCAATAGTTTGCTTGCCAATATCCGAATGAATATCAAAAGCAAAATCAATTATGGTTGCTCCTTTGGGAAGAATTTTTAAATCACCCTTCGGAGTAAAAATATATATTTCATCTTGATAAAGATTTAATTTTATACTTTCTAAAAATTCTTTACTTGTATTTTCTGTTTTATTATCAAATATTTCTCTTACCCAATTTACCCAACTCAACATTTCCTTGTCAAGTACAGAGGGTTGCTCTTTATAAAGCCAATGAGCGGCAATTCCTCTCTCTGCGATTTCGTGCATCGCTCGAGTTCGAATTTGCACTTCAACCATTTTCCCTTTTTGTCCAATTACAGTTGTATGAAGTGATTGATATCCATTTTTTTTCGGTAATGAAATAAAATCTTTAAATCTTTCTGGTATCGGCTTATAAATTTCGGAAACAATTCCATAAACACTGAAACACAAATTATTATCTTTCGTTTCTAAAATAATTCTTGTTGCGAAAATATCGTAAATAGAATCAAGTTGCGAACTTCTATTTACTATTTTTTTATGTATGCTGTATAAATTTTTCGATCTGAATTCAAGCGAGTAAGGTATTTTTTCAGCATCTAATTTTTTAATAATCGGTTGATTAAATTTTTTAATATAATGCTCTCGCTCTTTTTGTTTTTCAATAAGCAAACTCGATAATTCAATATATTCTTTTTTAAATAAATACTTGAAAGCCAAATCTTCCATTTCCCATTTAATTTTTGCAAGTCCAAATCGATGAGCAAACGGAGCAAATAATTCCAAAGTTTCTTTAGCAACGCGAATTTGTTTTTCGGGAGGAATAAATTCTAATGTTCGCATATTATGCAGTCTATCTGCAATTTTTATTATCATCACACGAATGTCAGAAACCATCGATATTAAGAGCTTTCTGTAGTTTTCTGCCTGTGTAACCTCGTGACTTCGGAAAATATCTGTAATTTTTGTAACGCCATCGACTATATCAGTAATATTTTGGCCAAATTCTTTTTTGATGTCTTCTAAAGTTACTTCAGTGTCCTCAACAATGTCGTGCAAAAGTGCCGCCGCAACCGAAATGTCATCGAATGCAATTTCCTTTGCAACTACAAATGCAACATTGTATGGATGAATAAAATATGGTTCACCAGAAGCGCGAAGATCATTTTTGTGCGCGTTAAAACTAAAATGAAATGCTTTCTCAATTAATTTTGTATCAACTGTTCGAAGAGATGAATTGCAAACACTTAATAGGTCATCTAATTTCTTTTTCGGATTAATATTCATTTTATTTGATTGAGTAGCACTTTTGCTTCATTATATTTTTTATCAATATTAATAATTGATGAGTCATGTTTTATTTCAAACAACTCATCTAAATATTTTTTTGCCAATACGATTTGATTTTTATCGTAATATATTTTTGCAAGTTTAAGTTTTGATGTAACCAATGTGTACTTATTAATTTCATTATTTATTATCGATGCATCCTCAATTTGCTTTAACACTTCAATTACTTTTAGTTGATTATTATTTTTTTCGTAAGCAGTTAATAATGCCCAAAGGTATTCTCTATTTTTTGGATATTTATCTAAACCCAATTCAGCATATTCAATCATTTTCTGGAATTCTTTTTCTTCGTGCATTATCCAAATTAAGTTATTTAATGATGTTAATTCTAAATATGATTTATTTAAAATTAACGATTCAATTATTTTTACTAAGTTCTGTTTATTTGCTTTTTTATTGTTTGATGTTGTTGGAATATATTTAGAACTCCAATAATAATAATTACATAAATAATAATTGCTTTCTTCAACATTATAATTTTCTTTTATGCAATTTCTAAATGAAGACTTAAGAGTAAACGATTCATCAATCAAATTAAATAATTGATAATTTTTTGAGGAAAGATATAATTTCTGAATACTTAAAATACCATTGAAATAATTTTGATGTGATTTATTTTTTAAAGAAGAAATTATGCTTTCAAGTTCATTGTGAATCTTTTTAATCGCATCTAAATTTTCACTTTTACGGAAATCCTCATTCCTCGAAATATAAACTTCAACTTTTAATAAATATCCAACTGGATTTTCGCTTTTGTTTTCAATCAGTTTATCAGCATAAAACAATGCTTCTTTATAATTTTGCTCAAATATTAAATCATATATTATTTTGGAATCTCGTTCATAAATTGTATCGCGATGTTCTGAATAAGAAATAATATTTAAAAATAAAATAATTAAAATCATTTTTTATGTATCGTAAAGTCTATCTCCCGCATCTCCAAGTCCGGGCAAAATATATCCTTTGTCATTTAATTCTCGGTCTATTTTTAATACATGAATTTTAATTGATTTATATTTTTTAGAAATATTTTTTATGCCTTCCGGCGAAGCAAGAATTGAAAGTACGGTTATGTTTTTCATTGAAATATTTTTTAGCATTTTAATTGTAGCGCAAATACTTCCTCCAGTTGCCAACATCGGATCGAGAATATATATTTTAGTTTTCTTTGTCATTTTTGGAATTCTTTTTAAATATATTTTCGGTTTTAAAGTCTCCTCATCTCTTGCAATTCCAATAAAACCAATTTTTGCAGTTGGAATATATTCCTGAAAAGTGCTTAACATTCCCTCACCTGCTCTGAGAATTGGCATAAACACTATCTCATTTTTAATTTTATATCCATCAGTTTTTTCAAGTGGTGTCGTAACCGATATTTTCTCTATATCTATATTTTCAAAAACTTTAGCGGCAATAATTTTAGAGATATTTTTAATAGCATCTCTAAAAACAATTGAAGTGCTATTTCTATCTCGCAATTTTGTTAAATAAACATTTGCCAAATTATTTTTCAACTCGTAAATGTTTTTCATTCTATCTCTTTTTTTGTTTGTTTATTTTTTCTTCGGAAAGTTAAATGCAGAGGCACACCACGAAAACTCCAATATTTTCTAATAGAGTTTTCTAAAAACCTTTTATATGAATCCTGAATTAATTGAGGTTCGTTTGCGAAAAATAATATATGCGGAGGATTGACTTGTATTTGTGTAATAAAATTTATTTTAACTTCTTTACCAGTTTTCGTTGATGGCGGATAATTCTCAATTTCTTTTAATAAAATTTCATTCAGTTCGCTTGTGTTAATTCTTTTTAACTGCTCATTATTTATTTCAATTGCCTCTGTTAAAACTAATCGCGCTCTCTTTTTGGTTTTTGCCGAAATATATATTTGCGGAATGTAATCGTGTCTTTTTAATTTTGAGTCAATAAAACTTTTGAAATCATTCATCGTACCTGTTTCTTTTTCAATCAAATCCCATTTATTTACAACCACTAACGCAGATTTTCGTTTTTCGCATGCAATATCAATAATATGCAAATCCTGTCTATCAATTTTCAAAGTCGCATCAATCATCACAACCGCAATGTCGCATCTATCAATCGCTCTAATTGTTCGCATCGCAGAATAAAAATCAACACTGGTTTTTAATCTTTTTTGTTTTACAAGTCCGGCGGTATCAATTAATAAAATATTTTTATTTTGAAATTTTAATTTTGAATCGATTGAGTCGCGAGTTGTTCCAGCCAAATGCGTTACAATTGATCTATTAGTTCCTGTTAAAGTATTTGATAAAGATGATTTTCCTACATTTGGTTTGCCAATGATTGCAATTTTTATTTCATCACTATTTTTTTCATCATCAGATTTTATAATAATATTTTTCGTTATTCCATCTAAAAAATCGCCAATGTTTCTACCATGTAGTGCGGCAAGAGAAATTGGTTCGCCTAATCCTAATTTATGAAATTCATGAGTATTGACTTCTAATTCTGATGAATCAATTTTATTTACGACTAATAATATTTTCTTTTTATTACCTCTTAATATTTGTGCGATTTCAATATCAAGTGGCGCAATGCCATATTTTCCATCAACAACAAATAATATTTGATCCGCCTCTTCCATTGCAATTTGAGTTTGTTCTCGAATTGCTTTTTCATAAATATGATGCGAATCAGGAACATATCCTCCAGTATCAATTAATGTAAATTGTTTTGAATTCCACTGAGCAACTCCGTAATGCCTATCTCGTGTAACTCCTGGCTCATCGTGAACAATTGCTTTTTGAAAACCGATAATTCGATTGAATAAAGTTGACTTGCCAACATTTGGCCTACCGATTATTGCAATTATATGTGAAACCATATTTTAATTTAAGTTTATTATTTTAGAAATTATTTTTACAACATCAGTTTGTAAATTGAACAACTGACTTGTTAAATTCATATTTACAAAAGTTATTCTTCCCATACTATTCTTTTTTGTAACAATAATTGGTGAGATTTTATTTTCAGTTAAATAATATTTTTCCCAATCACCACCATTTTCATCTTCAATATATTTATTATTTAAATGATAAACCCAATCATTTCCATTTTTTATACTGATTTCAAAAGGGTTATTTAAAGTTTTTGCAGTCTCATCAAAAATATAACTATTTCTCGTATCGTATTTAATATTATTCTCTATTTCGGTATTTATAAATATTATATGCTTTCCTTTTTCACTTAATTCTAAATATTTATCATAATATTTGTTAGAAATATATTTCTCATCCACAAATATTATTTTAGAATTATTATTCGAGTTTATAAAATAATAGTTACTTAAAATATTTTTCAAAACTGAATTTGTTTTATTAGAATTTATTGAAATTGATTTCGTTGATTCATTTTTAAAGTCAACTCCCTTTGCATAAATATTTGCAACTTTTTCAAATCCAATTATAATTGGTAAAGCAATTATCGTATCAAATATTTCTTTTTTCCAATTTAATTTGAATTTCAATTCATGTTCAGAATCTTTCGTTACTAATGAAACAAATTGTGTGTCACTTTCCAAATACTCATTTTTAAAATATACTTTATCTCGTAATCTGTCGTGAGTGTAGTTTGTAAATTTTATTTTAACTTCTTTTGTTTTACTTGCTATAATAATTGGCTCTTGTGCATTAATTGTAAATCTCGGAACCGACTGAAATGGAATAGAAATTCTTTTTGAAAATGAGTATTCCTTTTTCTTTGCATTATGCACTACAATAAAATTTAAATTATTCACAAACTTTTCCTGCAACTGATTAAAATCATAAGCATTGGTAATTTCTAATTCCTGAGGTGTAATAATTTTGAAATCGGAAGGAAATGTTAATTTATGTGTAACATCAATCGATTCATTAATTATCCAACCCGTTTTTGCTCCCGGAAAGTACAATATAGTCTCTCCATCTTTAACTTCACCTGAAATATTTTTAAAAATTAAATTTGTTATTTGCGCTGGACAAAGATATTTATCTTTTAATTCTACTCTTATCTTTATTTTTAGTATTTCACTCCTAAGTTCTTCAAGTAAAAGTAAAACCTTTTTATAATATTTTTGCTCGCCTAATGAAATTTCTTTTTTAAATAATAAATTCATATCCCCTATCAAGTTATGAATTTCAATTAAATAATTTTCTTTATTTTTTGTCTCTTTTTTTAATGAATTTATTCTTTTCAACAGCCATTCGTTCTTTTTATTTATTTCGTTGTAATCGCCTTTATTATCGACATATTTATAGGTTTTATCTTTTAATTTTCTAATTTCTCCAAAATCTTTGTAGTAACTATCATTTCCATATTTTAAATAATTAAATAATTTTCCATTCTCTTTTTGTGCAAAAATTATTCTGCATTTGTAATTTATATTTTCATCAACTATTATTTCTACAATCGTATTTATTCTACTCGAATCATAATACAAATCTGGTTCAATTATTAAAGTCGTTGGCAAATAATTTTTAATAACTTCATTTATTTTTTGTAGAATGCTTTCACTTTCATCTTTAAAATATTCACTTGTTTGTTCATCAGGAATATTTAAAAATTCATATTCATTTCCATATTTCAACGAAATCAAATATGCTTCTTTTCTTAATTTTGTCGCAATGTAAATTGGAATTTCGTCTGTGGAGTAATCAATTGAACTTTCTCCATTTGTCAAATATGCAATCTTTACTTCTGCGCCAACAATATTTCTATAATAATTAATAGTATTAACCGATTCAAATCCCGGTTGAATTGCTAAAATTAAAACTCGTTCAATGCATTCAATTTCTTTAAACAAATGATTTATTTTATTTTCGTTTTGTGAAAACAAATTTGTAGTAAATATTAAAATTATTATAAATATATTTTTCATTTTTTGTCAATAAAAAAGGCTGTTTCCTTTTCAGGAAAACAGCCTTTTGTTTTTACTTGTTACTTTTTAGAATCCGAATTTGACAGATAAAACTGAATTTGCATTAAAGAATTGAACTTTTCTATATGCATAATCAACTGTAATATCTACAGCTTCTGTTTCATATACAAATCCTGCACCAAATGTTGGCGAATCGAAAATATTTAAATTTTCGGTTACAACAAATACAGGTTCAAATTCTTCTCTCGTTGCCGCATCTCCAAAAGTAACTATGGATAGACCGCCTCGAACAAATCCTTTGAATTCACCTAAGTTCATTCCAACTTCTCCACCTACACGATATTCATCAAGGTATAAGTTATTGTTTGTGAACGAACTATTTAAAGTATAATTCATATTTTCACCGAGCGCATCGCTGTACGATAAACCAAGTTCAATAAGTGAGGGGAGTTCAAATGTTGCCGCCTCAGATTTAAATTTTTGTTCTGGTCTATCTCCATCTGATGATATTGCATTTCGATATAATCCTGAACCGTCATATTTCATTTGTGGTCCAATATTTTTCATTGCAACTCCAAGACTTAATCCTTTAATATCAACAAGTCCGCTGTATTGAACTCCAAAATCTACAGCAAATCCTGTTGAATTTGCATCTTGGATAGTTTCAGAAATTATTTTTGCATTTGCACCAACCGAAATTGCATCAGTCAGCGATCGTGCATAACTAACTCCAAATACTGAAAAATTCGGAGAATAAGTTCGTCCCGTTTCGTTTTCAGGATCATCATTTGTGGTGAGTGGAATTGCTCCGAAATCAAATGTTTTAATACTTAATCCAACAGTTCCAAACGATCCAAATTTTGCCGCAACTGCGCCAAAATTTAAACCAATATCACCAATGTATGACATGTTCGAAAACATTCCTTGAGCATTATCATTCATTCTGCTTAATCCTGCTGGATTCCAAAACATTGATTCAACACCGCTTGATGTTGCGATGCCAGAACCACTCATTGCAAAATCTCTCGCTCCGATTGGAACAAGTAATTGTGTTCCTGCGGCTGTTCCTATTCTCTTGTTACCTTGTGCACTTGTCATTTCAAGAACTAAACAGAGCACTAAAGCAACTGAGTATATTCTAAATATTGTTTTCATATTATTATCTCCTTCTTTGATAGATTAGTAACTATCTAGAATTTCTTGTTCTTGAATAACGCCTAACTTGAGCACTTTCGATGTGCTTTGCTCAGGTAAGTCGATGTGGACTACATACATTCCGCTTGCAACTGGGAAGTTATCTTGATTATTCAAATCCCATTTGTAGAATTGCGAATCGTCATCTTTTTTCAAAATTCGTACTAATTGTCCTGCAAGATTAAAGATTCTAAATGTTGCTTTCTTTGGTAAATTATTGAAAGTAACAAATTTGAAGAATCTATTTGTCTCCGCTGGATTATATGCATAATACGGATTTGGATAGACGCCAATTCTTTCTACTCCTTTTACTTCAACAGCCAAACCTGATACTGCTTTTGGTACTGTATAAGTAAATGTTGTTGCGATAGTGTTGATTCTATTTGGAATTAATTGCAATCTATCTGTATCCTTCCAGTCATTATGATTTCTACGAGCCCAAGTTGCAAAATACATAACAGTCAATGGATTAGACAATACACTTACTGTATCTGCATTGTTTATTGTCGCACCTGTATAAGTTTCATCATAAATAAATAACCACTCACGAGGACCAGTTGATGCTGTATTATCAGCTAATCCGTAATGATGTGGATCGTAGACACCATTCACACGACCACCAGCAACATTGTTCTCTAAAAATCCAACAGTTAATCTTCTTGGAGTTGCACCGTCAACATCATAAACAGCAAGTGGCATACTCTGTTCATAATCATTGAAACCATAACCTCCATTCCAAGGTCTCTTTAAAAATGGAACAAATTCTGGTTTTGCCGCAGCACCTGTACCACCTCTTACATAACGATAAGCATAAGAAACATTGGCTTGAGCTTTATCATAAGTGAAATTACCTGTTACATCATCAGTTATTACATTTGCAAATCTAATTTCAATTTTTTTCAAATTTGCTGGAGAAACTCCCATTGGGATCCCATTAAAATAGTTAGCTGGACTCGAATAACCCGCAGCGCCACGGAACCCTTCGAAACCTAATCCATCACCACTTGCCCATGTTAAAAATCTTGTTCCTGCAGACCAGTTCCAACCCCAAAGTGATTGATCTACTCCGTCAAATGCATCTTTTGATTTCAAACCTGGTGGTGGTCCTTGTACTTTTAATAAAACGCCACCTTCGACAAAATCATAATTGGCATCGCCTGTTTCATTGGTTTTGCCAGAAAGTATTGTTGTATTCTTTGTGCTATTTTTTAATTTCCAGGTTTTTGTTCCACCCGTTGTATCAAACGAAACTACATAAGTATCGCCTGTACCTA
>ERZ1292623.543-Hain-H51-01um-R1-543-length-40624-cov-7_pt1 | contig 40624 bp, 39 predicted proteins | sample MGYA00564398_ERZ1292623 | MGnify/ENA primary metagenome ERZ1292623 (study PRJEB36523, sample SAMEA6512633) | groundwater metagenome | collected 2019-01-07 | study: AquaDiva: Metagenomics assemblies of 32 groundwater samples
TGGGGAGTGTTGATGTACTTCGCTTGGCCTTCCGTAGCCTTGGCGAAGGAGGCTCCGCCGTCTCCCTCTTTCGTTGAAGCTTTAGAGGGCACAGCAAAAATGCGGGCGGTAAAGCCGACGACTTGCCCGTTTACATCTTCGATTGGGAATGTAATCCTGGATCGGAAGCGGTCGTATGCGCGGCCCTCCTTCTCTACAACGACGCCGGCCGCTACAATGTCACGCTCTTTAAATCCGCGCTGACGCAAAAAACCGCTTAGAGCCTGCCAGTCGTTAGGCGCGTAGCCCATGCGGAATTCTTTAATCGTTTCTTGCGTCAGGCCGCGATCAGTCAGGTAGGCCATCGCGCGCTTCCCGGACGGAGACTCCCAAAGCTGTTTTTCAAAAAACTTTGCCGAGATTTCGCAGATTTCATGAAGTGGGGCACGATTGTCGGTTTTGGGTCCGCTGTACTTTTCAATATCAACTCCCGCCCGGCGTGCAAGAATGCGCATCGCCTCTGGAAATTCAACGCCTTCTATTTCTTGGACAAATGTAAACATGTCTCCACCCTTAGCACATCCGAAGCAGTGCCATATTTTACGTTCCGGTGAAACGTAAAAAGAAGGCGACTTCTCGTTGTGGAACGGACAGCGCGCCTTAAAATTAATCCCCGATTTCTGGAGCTTTAAATAACCGGAGACTACATCCGCGACTTCAAGCCGCGATTTTATCTGTTCAACGGTATCGGACATAAAAGACTCTAGAAACTAGTAACTGACTTTTCAAAATCTGCAACTGATATGTGCATGGTAGTATTACCACGCTGAAGTTCAACAAACGTGTTTCCGTTTTCTGTAACAATGTTGTTTACCTTCCAACGACCACCAAGATTAAGCTTGTCAAATTGCATTTCTACTTCAGTGCCAACAATTTTATCAGCAATCATTGCAAGTTTTTCAACGGTCAGACTGACGCTATTTTTTATCACCTCATCTTCCGATACCTTAAGCGTATTCGGTCCGAAAGCCTGTTCAAGCAACATAGTGCGCTTACCGCTAATCGGATCCATCTTATGGGAACCCTTTTCTGTAAGTTCGTACCCAATCACCCGCCACGGCCCTAGGCCAGACTCATCATTTACCACATCAACAATTTCCCCTTCTTTGATTTCTTCAATACGAAAAACTCCTGTTTTTTCAGGATCAAAATTATCGGGACGGAACGTCATTGTTTCTTTATCAACAGACTTTTTCTCCGGAGACGCGGGTTTTGGAAATTCGCTCATGGTATAAAATTAGATTAGCTTTTTTAATACTTCGTAAGCTTTCATGGCACCGTTGATGCCGCGGTGTGGCGACGGTTCCGGCTCAATGCCGTATAGCTTACAAATTTCTTTCAAGCTTATTTTTTCCAAGCCTGCGTTTCGTAACTTTAACCAAGCAATCGTAGGCAGGTCTATGCGGTGATAATCAATGCCGTCGCGCACTCTGGTTGTGCGAAATGCTTCCTCAATAAACTGCCAGTCAAAGGTAATGTTCCAGGAAGCAAACACCGCACCCTCAGTTTTTGCCGAGTACTGCTCCATCGCGTCTTTTAGAGGAATCGCTTCGGTCCAATGATCCGGCCTAAAGCCGGCAACCAGGGATGACTTGGGATCAGCCGTTTCAAGGTGCGTCGGAATGACCTTAATGTCTAAGGTATCCTTAATTTCAAAAGTTTCTTGATCAACCAACACGAGGCCGATCTCTATGATTTCGTGGCGCCGGACATCTAAGCCGGTGGTTTCCACATCTGTTATAGCGAGAGGTCGCTTAAAAAAGGACGTAGTGTCCATTAATTGCTCCCATTGTCGCACATTGTATTTTTACGTCAAGCCCAGGAAGACCTTCTATTTTGGGCGGTTTTAGGCTATAGTGTAGGCTTATGCTCGTAGATGACCTCACAATTATAGTCGCCGCCGGGAACGGCGGTAAGGGATTATCAGCTTTTAATAAGAATAAAATGCAACTCGGCCCGTCAGGCGGGTCGGGCGGGCACGGCGGAAGCGTGTACGTAGAGGGTGTATCTGACCTTGGCGCGCTTACAAAACTTCGCTACACCAAGACTCTCAAGGCGCAAGACGGAAAAAACGGCCATCAACAACTCAACGACGGCACCGCTGGCGAAGATTTAACCATCAAGGTTCCGGTTGGCACAGTAGTACATAATTTAAATACAAAAACCGACGCGGAAATAACCGCCGTCGGACAACGCCTGCTTATTGCGCGCGGCGGCAAGGGCGGGCGCGGAAACTTTCATTTTCGCGGACCGGAAAACACGAGCCCCACGGAATTTGAAGAAGGCCGACCTGGAGAAAAGTTTCGCGTCAGGTTTGAACTCAAGCTTATCGCTAATGTCGGTCTCATCGGACTGCCAAACGTCGGCAAGTCTTCACTTTTAAATGAGCTCACCAAAGCAAAGAGTAAGGTAGCAAACTATTCGTTTACCACTCTTGAACCGCATTTGGGCTCCTACTACGGCCTTATTATTGCCGATATTCCCGGATTGATTGAGGGCGCATCGGAAGGCAAGGGGCTGGGTATAAAGTTTTTGCGCCACGTGGAACGAACCAAGATTTTGTTTCACTTAATTTCCGCCGAATCAGAGGATCCGGTTTCAGACTATAAGACTATTCGCTCCGAACTTGGAGCCTACAACCCGGCACTCCTTGAAAAACAAGAATATGTGTTTGTGAGCAAAAGCGATGCGGTAGATGAAGACAAACTTAAAGAGACGATTGGTTTATTAAAAAAGCATAATCCGAAAGTGTATCCCCTTTCTATTATTGATGAAGCAAGTTTAAAAAAGGTTCAGACGTTACTGAACTCGATTGCCAAAGAATCTCAAATTGAAGAGTCTTAATTAGCGGCGGAAGCGATTGCGGGGGCGGAATGATCGGCTGCCGAATTTTCGGACGCCGGAGCGTTCCGGAGAAAATGAAACTCCGCCATGTGAAATGACGGGAATCTCTTTACGAATGAGTCTTTCAATATCGCGCACATCGCGCTTTTGATCGGGAGTGGCAAATGAAACGGCTTTTCCTTCTTTGCCGGCGCGAGCGGTGCGGCCAATGCGGTGTACGTAGTCTTCGGAGTTGTCGGGAAGGTCGTAGTTGATTACAAGTTCAATGCCGCTGACATCAATACCGCGAGCGGCGATATCGGTGGCAACGAGGATACGGTACTTACCAGATTTAAAACCAGCGAGCGCTTCCCTGCGCTGGCCAAGCGAGCGATTGGAGTGTATCTCGGCGGTCTTGTGACCCATGTTTTGAATGGATCGGCAGATTTTAGTGGCGCCGTGTTTGGTTCTAGAAAATACCAACACCGTACCGGCGTGTTCTTTAAGCAGTTTCTCAAGCAATAAAAGTTTTTCTTCTTTTCTTACAACAAATATTTCTTGTTCAACACGTTCGGCGGCGGTTCCGGATGGCGCAACTTCAATCCGAACCGGCATCGCCATATACGAGGTAATTATTTTAATCACCTGTGGCGGCATCGTGGCCGAGAACAACATCGTCTGTCGTTCTTTCGGCACAAGGTGAAAAATCTTGTCTATCTGCGGAGCAAAGCCAAGATCAAACATGCGATCCGCTTCGTCCAATATAAGAATTTTAACCCCATCTAATTTTACGGTTCGGCGTTCTATATGATCTAAAAGTCTGCCGGGGGTCGCAACGATTACGTTCGGTTTTCGGCGAAGCGGACCCATTTGGCGTCCCATGGGTTCTCCGCCGATAAGAACGGCCGTCATAAGGCCCAAGGAGCGTCCAAGCTGTTGGAGCACCTCGTCTACCTGTATCGCAAGCTCGCGAGTTGGAACCACGATAAGCCCCATCCCGCCTGTTTTATAAAGACGTTGTAGAAGGGGCAAACCGTATGCCAGAGTTTTTCCAGTTCCGGTCTGGGCAATGCCCATTAAATCCTTGCCCTCTATGGCCGCGGGGATGGATTGGTGCTGGATCGGAGTCGGTTCGGTGAAGTTAATCTGCTTAAGAATGTTGAGAAATTCAGGCGCAATTCCAAGGTTATTAAAATCAGAGGACGTTGTTTGATGTAATGTCATTTTGTGCGGTATTAATAATATACTAAAAATTGATTTAGGTCAATATTTTCTAACCTGGATAACCCGCCTTGACGCTTCTTATTAAAGGGAATAAACCAGGACATCTCCATACGGAGGAAACCGTGGAGTAAGGGAGATTGCCATGAAGGCAGAGGACGTGGTCAAATGCGCCTTCCTGTGCACGATCATCGCGGTGTGTTGCTGGCTGGGACTCGGGAGGAATAACTATGAGGATTAATGAAGATCCAAGACCCCTCATCACCGTCCTTGCGATGTTCGTGGCGGTTCTTTGGGCGCCCGTAAGCCAAGGGGGTAAACGGCACAATGTTGGCTACGGCGCCAATTCGGTCCATCAGACGGAAGGCAGGACGGTCTTCAAAGTTATCCCCACTTCGCAAGGCTATAGAAGGTGCGAGACACTGGGGATAACGGTCCAGATAGAAAACCCGGGACCGAAGTACTACTGCCTGGGGGTCAGGATTGAGTGGGGCGACGGCAGTACGAGCGAACACGAATCTTCCTGCGAGCCGTTTGAAACGCTTGAAGATGAAGAAAAGCGCTTATCTTCGCACCCCTACTTCTTCCACAAATACCGGACACTGGCGTACCGGGAGGTGCGCATCACTCTGTACGAACAGGGCTCGGGGAAGAACCTGAAGACGCTCGAAACCATCAGGCTGAACCAGCACTTGGGTGGAATAAGCGTGTCGGAAAAAATAAGCGGCAGCATCAATTGAGCGCGACCGGACGGGCAGCAATGCCCGTCCTAATTTTTTATACAGAGTTATTCGCCAAGCTGGAACGGTGGATATATATCCGTGAGTCCCATGAAAAAAGCGTTTACCCTAGTGCTCCAGCGAGTCACGCCTACGGTAAAGTTAAAAAGTTCCTGCGGGTATTTACCGATAAACAGCACCGCAAACTGGCCGATAACCACAGCAATAAACGAAGCGATACCAAGCACCCACAAAATAATAAAGTGCGGTACCAACGCTATCGCTTTTGGGAATAAAAACAAAAGAAACGAAAGCGCCCATAAGCGCGAAGACTTTTCCGGCCGGCTGATAGAAACTGTTACGGGATGTTGTGTGTTCATATTTTTATTGTTTTAAATTTAATTACTTTCTAAGATCGGCCCACAAGGATAATATACCAAGCGCTAGAAAAAGTAGTGACTCAATCCAATTGCCTTTCTGAAATGCTTCCACTAGGGCTATCCCGAAAAAATATTATAAATACCGCTTGATTTGTAAACTTTAGATTTTTCATATCCATCCGACTTCTCTTCAAGGATATAAAATAGGTTGCCATTTGGCAATCTATTTTATATCTGCGGTGGCGGGGTGGTTCAGTCCTCGTCCGGATGTTCGTCAAAGTAAGTTCGGATTTTAACCAAAAGGTACCGCAATTCATCCAATTCCGATTTTCAATTTTGGCGGAGGCGGGAGGATTCGAACCTCCGGTACCTTGCGGTACACCCGCTTTCCAAGCGGGCGCACTAGACCACTATGCGACGCCTCCAGAATTGAGGGGGCTCCTTGCGGGGCCCCCTTGAGAAAGTACGATCAGACGACGGTGTGAACCTCGCCGACCTCGGCCAGGAGATTGAAGTTAGGCGGAATGCTGGTGAGCTGTTCTTCCACCCACTCCCGAGCCTGGTCGGTCAGGAACTCGTCCAGTGGGAGTTCCTCGCGGGCCACGATCAGGCACGACAGAAGGTCGTGGTTATTGAGGTCTTTGGGCCAAGTGTGATGGTGGCTCAGCCGGTGGATGACCTCCCGAAACACCTCTTCGGTCTCCATGAGCATCTCCGGCAAGTGCCCAAAGGTGGTCTTGTAGACCTCCAAGAGCATCGCGCGGAGATCCAGATTCCTATTCTGCATGCTCATCCTACCTCACTTTCCTGACCAGGGTGTTGAACTTTGCACCCCTGTCATACTCGTTCTTGAAGAGCCCGAAGCTTTTGGCACCGGGCGAGAAAACAATCGCGGCTTTTGGCATCCTCCGCGCCAGAGCCAACGCGGCGTGAAACGCTTGGGCCAGATCCGCCACCTGGGTAACGCCATGCCACCTCCTAGGCAAACTTGCGATCATATTAGCAGTCGCGGTGCCTTCAAGCAAGATGAGATTATCCTTCTTAATGTATTTAGGAATGACTCTGCCCCAGTTCTTAAAATCAAGATTTCGGTCGGTTCCGCCGGCAATAAGGATAACGTTGGGCCGCCCCCCCTTCGCCAAGGCTCCGAATGGCGAAGCAAATCTTTTTACCGCGGCAATAGAGCCTTCGGGAGAGGTTGCGGTTGTGTCGTTTACTATTGTCAGGTGTTTATTTTTGAAAATAATCTCTTGGCGAAATGGTATTTGTGGAAGCGAAACAATGCGGGATTGAATTTCTTTTCCGGTTACGCCGGCAAGATATGCAGCAAGCGCGGAGGCAAGAAGATTCTCAAGGTTGTGGCTTCCGTATTCTTTTTCAAAACTCTTTACTAAAAGTACCGGGTGGGCGTGCCCGTCAAATTGGTAACAGATCTCGCCCTTTTTATAAAAAACTCCGTTTTGTTTTTTGTTTAATTTACCCGTCGCCGAGAAAAACCAGACATGACATTTGGATTTGCTCTTGGCAAGCTTTGAAAAATACGGCGTCCATTTGTTGTCCGCGTTCAAAATAAGTACTTGACCCTGCTTTTGGCCGATAAATAAATTTGCTTTGGTATCCGCATAACCTTTCATAGTAAGGTGCCGGTTGAGATGGTCTTGGTAAAGATTGGTCACCACGGCAATATCTGATTTTCGCATTTCTTCATTGAATAATTCCAAATGGAAGGATGGGATTTCGGACGCAACCCAGTCTAATTTTGGCGTACGATCTACAATTTTCAGAAATTGATATTCGGTTGAATTACCCGCAATCGCGGAGTGATACTTTGCACCGAGAAAATGATTAATCCAATGCGTGGTCGTGGTTTTTCCACGAGTTCCTGTTATGCCGACAATCGGACAAGTCACCCACTTAAAAAATAGTGTGGCTTCGTTTTCAACAGGAATTCCTTTTTTAAAAGCGTGCTTGATGTATTCATTATTAATTGAAACATCCGGATTCATAACTATTAAATCCGATTTTTCAATGTCTTTTTTTGAATGGCCGCCAAGCTTGAGCAAAACTTTCCCCTTTATTTTTTTAAGGGTTGGAGCCAGGTCTGTTTTGGTTTTCAAATCGGTGACCGTAACTTTTGCGCCATGCTTAATGAGCCAGTTTGTTGTGGCCAGTCCCCCGCCTAAAATCCCGAACCCGAAAACTAAAACTTTTTTATTCCTTATGTCCATTTATTTACCGCGTAAAGCTCTTATCCTTTCTTCAACCGGCGGGTGAGTCATAAATAGTTTTGCAATCCAGTTTTTGTTTTCTTTTCCCTTGAGGGGGTTGGCTAAAAATAGATGTGCGGTTGCGGTATGTGCAGTCCGGAGCGGAACGTCGTCGTGAGATATTTTTTCTAAGGCGCTTGCTAGGCCTTCGGGGTAGCGGGTTAAAAGCGCGCCGGAAGCATCAGCGACAAACTCGCGTTTTCTTGAAACCGCAAGCTGTATCATTGTTGCCGCCAAGGGCGCCAAAATTGCCGAAACAATCGCAAGCACCACAAAGACGGTATTGCCGCCGCGGTCGTTATCTCGGTCTCGCCCTCCCCAGTACGTCATTCTTAAAAACCAGTCTGACATTATCGCGATCATCCCCGCGAGCACCACAACAATCGTGGAAACCAAAATATCACGATTACCAATGTGTGAGAGTTCATGCGCAAGAACGCCAGTCAATTCGTTGTCATCAAGTCGCTCAAGTGCGCCTTGGGTTACCGCAACCGCCGCATGCTTAGCATCGCGTCCGGTTGCAAAGGCGTTAATTTGCTGGCCGGGGATTATATAAAGCCTAGGTAAGGGTAAGCCGGCAGTGATTGAAAGATTTTCAACAATTCTGAAAAGTCTTTCATTGCCAGACCTCTCAAGTTGACGTGCGCCAGACATCGCAAGGGCGACTTTATCGGAGTACCAATATGCGAAAATATTACCAACAACGCTCATGAAAGCAAAGATGTAAAGAATTGATGGATTGCCGTACGCTCGGCTAAATACAAATCCCACCGCGACCAAAAGCACAAAAACCGCTGTCATGAGCAACCAGCTTTTGCGGACATTACTGTCCTGATGAGTATAAAGATTCTGAACCATCTGGATTTTATAATTTTATAGATTTCTTTGTTGTGGGTTTCAGCGACTTACGGGCGGCTAAAGCACGCCCTGTCGCCTGCGGTGCTCACTCGTCGTATGTCTATACGACTCATTTCGCTCCTCGCCCACGCCTCGAACTCTAAAAAATTCTTTCAATCCCACAAATCTTAGAACGAAACTTTTACCGGTTCGCGCTGTGCCTCGTCAGAGAGCTGGAAGAATTCTTCTTTCTTAAAGCCAAATAATCCGGCGACAATATTTGTCGGAACTGTTTCAACCTTAGTGTTGAGAATCAAAACGTTTGAATTGTAGAACCGACGGGCAGCCTGGATTTTGTTTTCCGTGTCAGATAACTCTTCCTGAAGTTTTGTAAAACTTTCTACTGCGCGCAGTTGTGGATACGCCTCCGAAAGCGCGAAGATGGATTTCAAAGCACCCGTGAGCATATTTTCGGCTTGTGCGTGTTCGGCAACGGTTTGCGCACCCATCGCCTTGGCGCGAGCGGAAATCACCGCATCCAGGGTTCCCTTTTCATGTTCGGCATAGCCCTTAACCGTTTCCACAAGATTCGGAATAAGGTCGTAGCGACGCTTTAACTGTACATCAATATCGGACCAGGATTCTTTAACCCTGTTCTTGGCCAACACGAGGCCGTTGTAGACGAAAATGAGCCACAGAACAATCAACCCGAGAACAATGTATATGATTGGCATATGTAGAGAGATAAACTATTTGTTACCAGCTAATGGTACAAGACTAAATCAGCAAATACAACCCTAATAATCGCCCATTCCACCAGCGGGCATGGTGGATTCTTTCTTTTCTTCAGGGATATCGGTAATCAAGACTTCGGTGGTAAGTATGAGTGAAGCAACAGATACTGCATTTACGAGAGCGGACTTCACCACCTTGAGCGGATCAATAATGCCGGTTTTTATCATGTCTACATACTCTCCAGAGAGTGCGTTAAAGCCCATGCCTTTTTCCATCCCCGCAACCTGCTGAACGACCTCATTGGCTTCTTTGCCGGAGTTTTCCGCAATTGAACGAAGTGGTTTTTCAAGAACTGCTTTAACCACCATCAATCCCTTGGCTTCATCGCCGAATTCGGAAACGCCTTTTACTGATTTATAGTTGAGCTCTTTTGCGGCTTCAAAGAGCGCAATGCCCCCGCCGGAAACAATTCCCTCTTCCAGCGCAGCGCGGGTGGCGGCGACTGCGTCTTCAATCCTAAATTTCTTTTCTTTGAGTTCGGTTTCGGTAAGCGCACCAACTTTGATTACCGCAACGCCGCCGGAAAGTTTCGCCAGGCGTTCCTGAAGTTTCTCTTTGTCAAAACTGGAAGTAGTTGCGGTGAGCTGTTTGCGAAGTTGTTCAATGCGCTTTTCTATATCGGCCTTCTTCCCTTTGCCGCCGACGATCGTAGTTTTATCTTTGTTGGCAACAATCTTTGAAGCACGCCCAAGCATTTCAAGTTCAACATTTTCAAGCTTGATTCCTTTTTCTTCGGAGACAACCGTACCGCCGGTAACAATCGCGATGTCGCTTAACATATCTTTCTTACGATCGCCGAAGCCGGGAGCTTTCACGGCTAACGCGTGAAAATTCCCACGAAGCTTGTTTACTACGAGCGTAGTCAACGCATCGCCCTCAACATCCTCGGCAATAATCACAAGATCACGCTTACCGGCCTTTGAAACTTTTTCCAACAGAGGAACAATGTCTGCAATGGCGGAAATCTTTCGGTCGGTTAATAAAATATAGGGATCGTTATAGCTGGCTTCCATGCGTTCGGCGTTCGTTATCATATATGCCGACAGGTAACCGCGATCAAACTGCATTCCTTCAACAAGCTCTTTGGACATTTCAGTGGATTGCGATTCTTCTACCGTTACTACGCCGTCTTTACCGACTTCTTTAAATACGTCCGCGATAAGAGAACCGATTTCCGGATCGTTGGCAGAAATGGAGGCAACTTCTTTAATATTTGCGCTCGTGACTTTTTGTTTGCGGGCATCAAGAAAGTCAATAACCCACTCAACCGCCTTATCCATGCCGCGCTTGAGCACAATCGGATTTGCACCCGAAGCGACCGCAGAAAACCCTTCCGCCACAATAGCCTGCGCTAAGATGGTCGCCGTGGTCGTTCCATCACCCGCGATATCGTTTGTTTTAGACGCAACTTCTTTAATAAGGTCCGCGCCCATATTTTCAAACTTATCTTTGAGTTCAATATCCTTCGCAACTGTTACGCCGTCTTTGGTAATAACCGGCGAACCGAATCCGCGGTCTAAAACAACGTTCCGCCCCTTGGGGCCAAGGGTAACTTTTACCGCATTTGCAACTTTATCTACTCCGCGCTTGAGCGCTTCACGGGCATCATCTTTATATAATATTTGCTTAGGCATAGTTTTTATGTGAATTAATCAATTACCGCGAGAATGCTGTCCTCGGCCACAATCGTGTACTCTTTGCCGTCCACTTTTACCTCATGGCCGTAGCTGTACACCACAATGTCGCCCTTCTTAACCTGCAAAGGAATACGCTTGCCGTCCACAAGTTTACCAGGCCCGGCGGCGATTACTTTGCCCTGCTCTTGGCGTTCTTTACTGATGGTATCAGGAAGAATTATCCCGCCCTTCTTTTTTTCTTCTTTTAAGGGCTCGATGACGACGTGATCTGATAATGGTTTAATCATAAGTATTAAAAATTAGCAGTTACCTTATACGAGTGCTAATTATGATAGCAAAAGGAAGGGGGCCGTCAACTACTTGGCCCCCTCTGTGCGATTAACTCCTTTTCGGAACTTTGCCAGTATCGCTTCCGCGCCTTCATGGTCAACGCGGGCCCAGGCTCTTACGTACGGATCTTTCTTGTCCGTTCCAGCCCGAGAACGCTCTATGGCAACGATGTTGTTGCCGCCCAATTTACCAAAACTGGCCACAAGTGCAGAAAAGACAACAACATGGTTTGCGAACCGCCCGTCCTCCGACTCTTTGCCGAGGGCTGAAGTCGTGGCACGTTTGAGTATCTGACCCTCTGCTCCTTTCGTCAGGTTGTGCACGAGCTCGTGAGCTACCGCCGCTACACAGCCGCTTGAGGTGTCCGCCAGTTCCGCAGGTATCAGAATTGGCCTGCTAAACGGTTGGCCCCCATTTCCCACAATGAAGGCTGGGATTTTGGCGGACTTGAAACGTAGGCCAAGTTCCTGCTCCATCATCGGCATTACTAACGGCTCCCAGCCTGCCCAGACTTGCTTGCACAGATCGGCTCGTTTCTCCAAATCCTCTAGGGTGAAGAGTGGCCCAGTCCACGATGATGCGTTTCCAGCGATCTGGAGAGAAAGATCTATGTCGTAGCCGACTTCAATAACGACTCGCGGACTGTATTTCCCTGGCGGGGAATTGCTTCCACAACCAGTGAGCATCGCCAACAGTCCGGCGCACAGCACTATCGCGTATCGGACCATGGCAAGGCCTCCTTTGCAGGCATACTACGTCAAAGTAATCCCGAGTCAAGCTCTTGATATTTCCAGAGTGTTCCAAAATCAGCAACGGTTCGATTGTAACGTTCCAGGATATTTTTTTCCGCCGAGTGTGGATGAAACTCCAATTCGCCGTCATTCCAGATAATTCGCCCGCCGGATTCGTAGGTTACAGGGTTTTTTATAATACGACCCTGCTGATATTTCTTGGCAACCTTTTCAACCAAATCGCCCAACTTTGAGTTTAAAATAAATTCCCCCGCTTTTGAAAAAAAACTTAAGACTTTGTTTTTTCTCACATCTCTAAGAATAGTAGTTGGAACAGAAGTTTGAAAAGCGAGGTATTCTCCAATCCAAAGATTTTCTTTATAAAACCGTCCTGCTAAATCCCCCACGATGAAAACTGGTTTGAGATTCGCGTACGTCTGAGCATTAAATAAACTTTGATGCGGAATGCGGAGAGATAAGTCGGTTATGTAGTGATTAAAACAAAACTTATCCGGCGCAACCTTGTCGCGCCAGGTTCGGCGAACTCCCATCAAAGAAGCCAACCCCGATAAAATAAGCCGACAGGTATAGAGCCGTCCCGCTTGCGCAATTACCAAAACGTCAAAATCGCTTTTTTCCCCGGCGCCCTCCAGGGCAAGAGAACCGCTCGCAAGCATTCCTCTCAAAAATGGAACCGCTTGAAACCACCAAGCAAAGCGTAAAAGTTTTTTCCACTTCTGGGCAGATATTTTTTCGCGTTCTATCCGGCGCTCATACAAATCTTGCTGGCCCGGAAACATATAGTATCCGTCGCACACACATAAACGACCAACGGAAACAAACTCATCGCACAGATTTATAACATCAATAAGTTTCGGCTGTTTTTCAAAAGATTCGCCCCACCTCTTTGGATTTATAAGAAACTGAAAAATCTCCAGCGGAGTAAGGGTAATATTCAAAGAATCATAATAGGCAACCGTGGCTAAAATTGAATTTTTGAGCGCTTCCACAACGTTCAAATACTAGCCTTTTGTTGGCTTATTTCAAACTTGACCAAGCATGTTTTAATATGCTATAATATAGTTGTTCTTAAACAATTCGTTCGCAATCGTTTTTCACGTTCAAGTCCTAAGGAGGGGCTAAAAGATGAGCACACTGATGGTTTGGCGCGTGACCACCGTTATTGTCTTGATCATGACAATCGCCTTCGTGGTGGTGGTAACTAGTAAGAAGCGAACGACCCAGAAAGTCGCACTTTGGATACTACTCGCAATGGCGTGGGTGGCGGGGATTCTGGCCTTCATCGCGACAACACCGGCTCACGGCGCCGACCTCAAGCCGAAGATGTTCCCAACGGCAGAGGCCAGGCTCCTGGAACAGGAGCTTGTGAACGCCCACATCAAGCGAGAGATGCTTCCGTCGACAAAGACGGACATCTACGCCTGCGAGGACTACGACCTCAAGATCACGCGTCTCGTCGAGCTGTACGACCAGCTCAACCGCACCGAGATGGCGCGCCAGTGGCGGCTCCACCTCGGCCACGTGTTCGAGTTCTCCCTGAACTTCTGCGAGGACGTTCAGGACTCGGAGAGGTTCAAGAAGTCGTACGAGCTGTATCGTCTGGCCGGGGACAACATCCGCGCGAGACGAGCGGCTGGCAAGGAGGCGCGACGCCTACGCTACCTGTACGCCAATGGTGACTCCGTCGAAACGGAGGACATCAACGGCAACCACCGTTGGGAGCACTACTACGGGAAGGGAGACCAGGGGCTTCTCAAGGAAGCCAAGAAGTGGGAGAAGCTGGCCCACTAATCGGAGGAGGGAGGGTCGGAGAAGCTCTGACATGGCCAGGCGTGAACAACGCCTGGCCTATTTCTTTTTGATAAAAGTATTATTTTATGGGATAGTATATGCCGCGTATGGATATTACGACGCTTAAAAATGTTACTAATAAATTCCCCAAAAAGCCGGGTATATACCGGTTTTTAGACCCGCACCAAAAGCCCATATATATAGGAAAGGCCTCTAACCTAAAAAACAGGGTAATTTCTTACGCCCGACCAATTGATTCAAGAATTGTGGCAATGGTGTCAGACGCAAAAAGTCTTACATTTACGGAAACCGGATCAGATATTGAAGCGCTCATCCTGGAATCCCAACTCGTTAAAAAGTACTTACCGAAGTTTAATATTATGCTCCGCGACGACAAGCAATACTTTTTTGTCGCATTCACCCAGCCTAACTTTTCTAAAAAAAAGTTAGGCGGGCAAGCTGACGAGCAATTTCCAAGAATATTTCTAACCCACCAACCACAACAAACAACAAGAAACAAGCGACAAGCAAGTGGTATTGAATATATCGGTCCGTTCACCGAGGGAACCGCGCTTAAAACAACCTTGAGGGCATTGCGGAGAATATTCCCCTACTGCACCTGCAAACAAAAACATAATGTGATGTGTCTAAATGGACACATCGGCGCATGTCTCGGTTTTTGTTGCTTAAAAAAACCGGAAAACCCGAACAGAAAATCTTACCTCTCCAATATTCGTGCGATAAAAGAAGTTCTAAGCGGTAAAAGGACCAGCTTAATCAAAAGATTAGAGAAAGAAATGAAAGAGCGCGGGAAGCGATTAAAACTAGAAGAAGCATCCGCAATCCAAGGGAAAATTGAAAAAGTGCGAAGGGTGTTTGAAAATGCCCAGATAATCCAGAGAATGTCTGGCGAAAGAATCCCAGATTCTTCAAGAGAAAGTATAAAAACTTTTTTGGGTCTTGCGAAAAATCCAGTCAGGATTGAAGGCTATGACGTGGCGCACATCCAGGGTAAGCATACCGTCGGCGCTATGGTTGTGTTCAATAATGGCATGCCGGACAAAAACAGCTACCGTAAGTTTAAAATCCATTCTTCAAAACCGGGCGACGATACTGGAGCATTGCGTGAAATGCTAACCCGCAGAATAAAGCATGCGGAATGGCCCGCTCCAGATTTGGTCATCATTGATGGAGGAATGGGTCAACTCAATGTCGCTATTGAAATCTTTGGCAATAATCATCCATTAATCGCCCTGACAAAAAATAACAAACACCAGGGTGACCTTGTGCTTGTTTCGGTTTCAAAAAAGAAGCCTGCGCAATATCCATTATCAGGCTTGCCGGAAGAGGTAAAAAACCTGATTTTGTCGGTAGACGCGGAAGCACATCGCTTTGCAATCGGGTTTTACCGCTCGTTGCACAAACGTGAAATGCGTGGTAAGGTGGGTAGGCAATAATATGACAGGTCTCATTGTAAGGTTACTAAGCAATTCGTTAGCCCTTTTTGTAGCTACAAAGTTTGTAGACGGCTTTTCCGTTGTTGGCGGATGGAAGGAATTCCTCCTTGCAGGAGCAGTTCTTGCCCTCCTAAACCTCCTTGTAAAGCCGATTCTTAAGGCGCTGACTCTTCCGCTTATTATCCTCACGCTCGGCCTGTTCACATTCGTCATAAACGCGGCAATCCTTTGGAGCTTAACCTTCATGTTTAGCTTCGTGGTGATCGGCGGATTAATACCGCTTGCAATAGCTACGTTGGTAATCGCGATTGTAAATATGCTGATGCCGGGCAACACATAATAAAAACCTAATGAACATTATTTCTTACATCCAAATCACCAGCGCAGTTCTGCTTATTATTACGATTTTGCTTCAGCAAAAGGGAAACGGTTTAGGCTCAACCTTCGGCGGATCCGGCGGCGAGTACAGCACCAAACGCGGCGCTGAAAGAGTAATATTTGGAGCAACCATCGTTTTGGCCGTTATATTCATCGCCACCTCCGTCCTTAGGGTTCTGGCCCGCTAGTTATAAGACCCGTCGCAGAAGGCGGGTTTTTCGCCTCTCGATTAGGCTTTATGTAAAATAAAGCCTAATCGTCCTGAGGAGCAGCGGTTTTACCGCTTAGCGACGTAGGATTACATTGATTATATATTTATGGATACCAGCCCACACCAATTAGATGATTTCTTCATGCAACCGGAGGATCCGAAGGTTCCCGGCCGCCAAGGAATCAAAGAAAGCCTGCGAAACGGCCTGGGATTGCGCGCCCGAATAAGATTGCTCCCGAAAGTCCTTTCATTAAGCGAGCGCTATATTATCGGTGCATTGTTGGTTATCGCCGCCGGAGCCATTCTCGCAATTCCGGTTACTACTTATTTCCATTTTACAACCGCCGTCGCGGATGATGGCGGAAGCTTCAGCGAGGGCTTGTTGGGCGAGCCGCGATTAATTAATCCTCTCTTGCCACCGGCGACCGACAGTGATCGAGACATCGCAACACTTGTTTATTCCGGCCTTTTGAAACACAACGAGGAAGGCAAACTGGTTCCGGATCTGGCAAAATCATATGAAATCTCAAGTGATGGATTAAATTATACCGTTTACCTAAAGCGTGATGCGCTTTGGCAAGATGGAAAATCGGTAACGGCCGATGATGTAATCTTTACAATAGAAACGGCGCAGAATCCTGACTATGGAAGCTCGCAGAGAATCAGCTGGCAGGGCGTTGAGGTTGAAAAAATAGACGATTACGCGTTGATGTTTAAGTTAAAGAATAAATACGCGCAGTTCTTGAACAATTTTACACTCGGCATTATTCCCAAGCACCTCTGGCAGGACGTGAAACCAATTAGCTTTTCGCTTTCTGAACTAAACCTTAAACCAATTGGCTCCGGGCCGTACAAGTTTGATAAGCTCCGCAAAGACAGGTTGGGCAGAATAATTTCTTACGAATTAACGGCGAACGATAAATACTACGACGGGCAACCGAACATAGATCGGATAGAACTTAAATTCTACGCCTCGGAGGACGAACTTATTGATGCTTACAACCGAAACGAGGTTGAGAGTTTGAGCGTTATTTCCGCACAGAATATTAAACGTCTTAAATACAAGAGCCGGATTTCAACCAAACAAATAAGGCTCCCGAGGTACTTCGGATTATTCTTTAATCAAAACAAGAGCGCCGCACTGGCAAATAAAAACGTACGCCTGGCATTAAGCTACGCCACCGATAAGCCCGCGCTTTTACGCGACATACTGGACGGCAACGGAATAATCGTTGACTCGCCCATGATCGGAGGAATTCTAGATATAAACTCTGCGGTTAAGAAATATGATTTTAACCAGGAAGAAACAAAGAAGATCCTAGCTACCGACGGTTGGAAAACTCCCGAAGGCGGAACCATTCTTGAAAAGGGAAAGAACAAACTGTCATTCAAAATAACGACGTCAACCTGGCCGGAATTAGTATCGGTTGCTGAACATATCCGCGACCAGTGGAAATCGGTCGGCGCTGAAGTCACGATAGAAGCCCTCCCGATATCCCAACTGCAGGCATCTATAAAGGAGCGTAACTATGACATTCTTCTTTTTGGAGAAATCTTAAATATTGATCCGGACCCATTTTCTCTCTGGCATTCTTCTCAAAAACGCGACCCCGGACTAAACCTTGCGCTGTACGATAATAAAACAGCCGACACCTTGCTTGAGGAAGCAAGACAAACATTGAATATTCTTGAAAGAATGCAGAAATACGACGATTTTCAGAAACTTACAATTGAAGATATGCCGGCAATATTCCTGTACAGTCCGTACTACCTATACGGCCAATCAAAGGATATAAAGGGCATGAATACCAGTATTATATCCATGCCCGCCGATAGGTTTTCAAATATCGGCTCATGGTATATTAATACCAAGCGGGTTTGGAAGGGTTCAAAATAGTTTGCGTAAATCGCCAGAGTATGCTATACTGGTGCATACGGTGATTTTCTCGGGCTTCGGTAAAGCCGAAACCCAGCGCAACGTTCCAGCGAGTGAAGCGTTCGTTTATTTTTGGGCTATATTGAGAGGGCGAATGGCGAAACTGGCAGACGCGCTAGCTTCAGGAGCTAGTGGGAGCAATCCCGTGGAGGTTCAAATCCTCTTTCGCCCACATAGAGAAAACTGTATTAATCTCTAATTAATCAAGGACTTGCCGCTATTAATTTACGGCGTCCTTAAAAGTAAAAAATATGATTGACAGAAAGACCGGGACCACCGAGCCACAAGATGCTCCTGTGTCCCCATCAGATGCTGACGGCCAAAAGCCTCGCCAGCGAGTTTCAGCAGGAAGAACTCCCGCGGCAAGCGGACAAGAGTCTTCCGAGGAAAGTCAGAATGCGGGTTCTAAGCGCCGTTCACGTGCGCGTTTTGGCGCACGCCGATCTCGTTTACCGAGTGAACGACGCTTGCCTCCAACACAGATGCACGAGGGGCGAGTTGGGACACCGGAACACCTCAAGGGTACTGAAGATGAAACGCTTAAGTTCTATGCCCTTGGCGGTTTGGGAGAAGTCGGCCGCAATATGTACGTCATGGAATACAAGGATGAAATCGTCATCATTGACGCCGGAATCCTGTTTCCCCAAGACAACATGCCAGGCATAGACTTTATCGTCCCCGACATCTCATCACTTGAACCCAAGAAAGATAACATCCGCGCGCTCATTCTGACGCACGGCCACATGGACCACATCGGCGGAGTCCCTTATCTTCTTGAAAAACTCGGCAACCCAGACATTTACACCGCGCTTCTAACAGAAAAGCTGGTCTTGAAGCGCCACAGCGAATTCCCCCACTTACCCAAACCAAACATGGAAGTAGTTAAGGCTGGTCAGACCATAAAGCTCGGGCAGTATTTCACGATTGAGTTCTTCAACATGAACCACAACATTCCCGACGACTTGGGTCTATTTATCCAGACTCCTGTCGGAAACATGGTTCACACCGCAGACTTTAAATTTGACCCGAACCCGCTCTATGGCGAACCGGCAAATTATCCGCTCCTGGAAGAGTTTGGCAAGCGCGGCGTGCACACGCTCGTTTGTGAATCTACTGATGCAGAAGACGAGGGTCACTCCATTTCCGAACAAACGGTTTACGAAAACATGGAGATTATCTTTAAAGAAGCCCAGGGCATGCTTGTCTTTGGAACGTTTTCGTCCATGATCAACCGCATGCAACAGATCGTGAAGCTGTCCGAAAAATACGGAAGAAAAGTTATCTTTGACGGCTACTCCCTAAAAACCAACGTAGAAATCGCAAAAGAAATCGGCTATCTAACTATTGATAAAGGAACGCAGATCCCGATTGAGCAAATCGGCAACTACCCTCGTGAAAAAATAACGGTCATTGCCACCGGCGCACTCGGACAAGAATCTGCTTCGCTGATGCGCATCGTGAACCAGGAACACCGCCATTTGTCGGTCAATAAGGGCGATAGCGTCGTGTTCTCATCTTCGGTTATTCCGGGCAATGAACGCTCGGTGCAGTACCTCAAAGACATGCTCTACCGCGCCGGCGTTAAAGTGTACCACTACCAGATGATGGACTTGCACGCCGGAGGCCACGCGAAAAAGGAAGACTTGGTTAAGATTCTTGATTTACTAAAACCAAAGTTCCTGATCCCGCACCACGGCCAATACTCCATGATGGTTACCCTGGGTGAAATCGGCAAAGAGCGAGGCGTCGCTGAAGAAAACATAATTATTGCCGACAATGGACAAGTCGTCCATCTTACCCCCGACAACTGGTGGTTTGATAAGAAGAGCGTCCAAACCAACTACATTATGGTTGACGGTCTCGGCGTTGGCGACGTAGGCAACGTCGTATTGCGCGATCGCCAGGTGCTCGCCGAAGACGGCATGTTCGTGATTATCGCCGTCGTAGACACTCGTACCGGCCAGGTGCGCCAAAGCCCAGATATTATCTCTCGCGGTTTCGTGTATCTTAAAGAACAGAAAGACCTTCTGTCTCTAACCCGCAAAAAGATTCGCCAGATTGTTGAATCCGAAAAAGCACGTCCGCTCAACATCCAATATCTCAAAGACAACATTCGCGACGAAATCGGCCGGTTCCTCTTCCAAAGAACTGAACGAAGACCGATGGTGTTACCGGTCATTATAGAAGTATAATTGCGAATCTAGCCTCTCCTCAACACCGGAACGCCCCTTCCAGCGAGGGGCGTTCCTTTTCCTCACGACGGCACCCAGCCCATTAATCAATGGGCTGGGACCGAGCTGCCTGTTGCGCAGTGTTTTAGAAGAGACCAGATTCGCAATCATTGCCGCCTCTGGCGGACTTTTGATTTGTGCGATATTCTTAACAATCATGTCTAAGAAAGTTTTACTCACTGGTGACCGGCCGACAGGCCCGCTCCATATCGGCCATTATTTTGGTTCGCTCATCAACCGCAAAGCATTGGAAACGGATTACGAGAGTTATATTCTCATAGCCGATATTCAGGCTCTTACCGACAACTGGGAACAGCCGGAAAAAGTTCGCGCGAATGTGTACGAAGTGGCAGCAGATAATCTGGCACTCGGGATTGATCCGGAAAAAACGACGCTCTATATCCAAAGTCAAATCCCCCAGATCGCGGAATTAACGGTTTTATATTCAAACCTAGTCACCGTAAATACGCTCCGCCGCAACCCGACCGTAAAAGCCGAGATTGCACAAAAGAAGGAGTTATTTGGCGCGGACGGCGAAAGCGTCACTTATGGCTTTTTGGGTTACCCCATAAGCCAGGCCGCGGACATCACCCATGTGCGGGCAGATATCGTACCCGTCGGTGAAGACCAACTGCCGATGATTGAGCAAACCAGGGAAATAATAGAAAAGTTCCACCGCATTTATAACACCGAAATCTTCCCCTTCCCCCAGGCAAAACTTTCCCAGGCACCGAGAATTCTTGGACTGGATGGCAACGCTAAAATGTCCAAGAGCCTCAACAACGCAATTTACTTAAAAGATTCTGCCGAAGAAACTGAAGCAAAAATAAAAGTCGCCACTACGGATTCCGAAACCACTGTCGGCTACAATCCAGAAAAACGGCCGGAGGTTTCAAATCTTGTTTTAATCTACGCCCTTGCAAAAGGTATGACTCCCGAACAAGCCATTGGTGAGCTCGGGCAAATCAATTACAGCACATTTAAACCGCTCCTTGCCAAAGCCCTCAACGAACATCTTGCACCACTGCGCGAACGGAGAATTGAGATCGTTTCCAAACCAGGCTACACTGCAGAAATCCTCTCCGCCGGCCGCGAGCGCGCTATTAAAAAAGCCGAAGAAACCATGAACCTCGTCCGGAAGGCAATGAAGATTGACTACTAATTTTTTAAGGAATAGTATCTTAATGAAATAAGGAGGAGTCGTGAAAGAAACTAGAGTGTCGTTCAACGACCTGCTTCCGCACCAGAAGGAACAGGTTCGCACCCTGCTCGCGTCCGCGGGCGGGAACCCTGGGGGTGACATCGTGGAGATAGTAATTCTCACCAGACCATTCAACGAGGAGATTCTGCGTCCGTTTCTGAAGACGCCCCACATGGATGTCGGGGGAGACTGTCCGGACGGTCAGCGCCTGAGCCAGGTTCTGCCCAACCATCCGCTCTCTCGAATTATCCGAGACGAGATGGATGACTAGGTAAACGGCGCTAAGCACCGACCACACGCACGCTCCATCTGCTTCGGCGGGTGGAGCGCTGTTTTCTTTTTGCTCCATTCAGCTTATACTTGGGCCGTATGTTGTCTAAGAATATTAAGAAAATATACCTTATCGGCATTAAGGGAACCGGGATGTCGTCCCTGGCGGTTTTGCTTAAAAAACTCGGCTACCAAGTAAGCGGGTCCGACACGGCAGAAAAGTTCTTTACCGAGACCCAGCTTAAAAATTCTAAAATCCCCTACACGGAGGGTTTTTCTGCGGGACATATAAAAAAGGCCAAGCCGGATTTAGTTATTACTTCTACCGCTTACAATGAGCGTAATCCTGAAATCGCTGAAGCGAAAATACTCCGCTCGCGGATGATGAGCTACCCCGAAGCGGTCGGGGCAATTTCCCGCCAGCTTATTTCAATCGCCGTCTGCGGAAGCCATGGCAAAACAACCACCACCTCAATGCTAGGCTGGATCATGCAGTCCAATGGCGCTACTTCAGTCTTAACCGGCACCGTCGCCGACGACATTACCAAAAACAATCACGGCAAGCCGTCATTCTTCGTGTTTGAAGCCGACGAGTACCAGAACAAGCTCCAACACTATTCGCCCGCCGCGGTAATCCTGACCAATATAGATTATGACCACCCGGATTACTTCAAAAATAAAACTTCATATCTGGCTGTGTTTAAAGAGTTTACTAAAAAGATTTTAAAGCAAGGCGGTTTTGTTCTGTACTGCGCCGAGGACAAGCTTACATCTAAACTCCTGCGCGGTAAGCCCAACACTCACAGCTATGGATTTAGTAAGCGGGCAGATTATAGAATTGAACTCGGCAAGAAAAAGGATTTCACCATCCGGCAGAACGGCGACCACCTGGCTGATATTAAACTCTCTGTATTCGGCAACCACAACATTTTAAACGCAACCGCGGCGGCGGTTATGGCGATGCGTTTTGGCATCCCCCCAGACGCGACAGCCGGTCGCCTGGCATCTTTTAAGGGCGTGAAGCGACGCATGGAACTAGTTCCTAGTAAAAAATATACAATCATAGACGACTACGGCCATCACCCGACCGAGATTAGGGCAACTCTTTCCGCAATCAGAGAACAAAATCCTAAGGCGCACATAACTGCCGTGTTTCACCCCCACACCTTTACGCGCACCAAGGCGCTGATTAAAGATTTTGGAAAAGCATTTAAGGATGCTAACCTAACCCTCGTGCTTGATATTTATCCATCCGCGCGCGAGACCGCCAGCGGAATACATTCAGAAGATGTTGTGCGCGAACTAGCTAAAAATAAAGCTAAAGCAGTGTACACGCCCTCAATCCCGGATGCTGCGGCATACATCAAGCATCACATTCCCAAAGGATCAATCGTGGTTACCATCGGCGCGGGCAATGTGTGGCAGTTGTGCGAATTGATTAAATAAAACTATGATAATTAATGAGCTAAAGGATGTACTAATTCTTATCCTTGGGTGGCTCCTTGGTTTACTGGGACCAGTAATTGTGGACGCCATAAAAGATAAGCGCGAAGCCAAGGCTATGAAGGCGGCTTTATTTTCAGAGCTTCACGAGCTTCAGTACAGACTTATGCTGTCTGCGTATCAAATTGAGAGTAGGTATGGTGAATTAAATCATGAATTTTTCCTATGGGCCCAGGGTATACTTGTTGGATATAAAGGTGTTAATTCAAGCGAGTCTCTATTGAAGATAATTGGTCCATTATTAAAACTAACGGATGAGCAGATGAAGACTTATGCACAACAAACAAAACAGCAAAACCAGCCCATCTCAGGTCTATCTCTAAAAAAGTATTCCTTGTCATTATTGGAGTCATACTTATCATCACTAGCAAAATTTGATTCAAAATTAAGGGGTCATCTTTTAGAATTGAAGGTTCATATTGCTTTTATAAACGAGGTTGTTGATGATGCTCGTTATTATTTTAGGCTTTCATTTCAAAATAATATCTCTCCTACAAATTATGACATCGCAAATAATAATATGATAGATTCTTATAAAGCTTATAAATCACAAGCAAGGGTTGCTGTTGAGATTATTGGTAAAATCTTATCAAAAAAATAAATGTCAAGTACAAAACTTTCCATCGGTATTGTCGGTCTTCCCAATGTGGGCAAATCCACGCTTTTTAAAGCCGTCACCAACAAACAGGTAGATATTCAGAACTACCCCTTTACCACTATTGAACCGAATGTGGGCGTCGTAGCGGTACCGGATGAACGCGTTGATGCGCTGGCACTGATGTCAGGATCGGCCAAGAAAATCTACACCACCATTGAGTTCACAGATATTGCGGGTCTGGTAAAAGGTGCGAGTCAGGGCGAGGGCCTTGGCAATAAATTTTTGGCCAACATCCGCGAGGTAGACGCAATCGCCCAAGTAGTGCGCGCATTTGAAGATGCAAACATCACCCACGTCCACAGCCGGATCAACCCAGTTGAAGACATCGGGATCATCAACACAGAACTTATTATTGCTGACCTAGACACGGTCACCCGAAGAATTGAAAAAACGGCCAAAGAGGCGAAGAACGACAAGAAAGCACAAAAAGATTTACCCATCCTGGAAAAGCTCAAACAAACACTTGAAAGCGACACGATTATTTCTAAAATTGATCTTCATGAAGAAGAACGCGAATTGGTCAAAGAGCTTAACCTCCTAACCGCCAAGCCATTTATTTACGTAATCAACGTTTCAGAACAACAGCTTTTGGATAACTGGCAGCCGGACGAAAAGTTAAAGTTAGCCTTTGGAAATGCCTCATTTGTCGTGATGTGCAACAAGCTAGAACTTACACTGTCCGAATTATCACAGGAAGAACGGAAAGAGCTCATGCTAGAGTTCAATCTGCTTGCCACGCCGGAGCCATCTGGCGCAGGTGGGCCCGAGAGCGGTTTGGATAAGTTAATTAAAGAGAGCTATCACACGCTTGGACTCATAACGTTTCTCACCACTGGACTAGATGAAAGCCGAGCCTGGACGGCGCACAAAGGAGATTTAATACCCAAGGCATCCAGCGCGATTCATACTGATTTTGAAAGACTGTTTATACGCGCCGAGGTCATCAATTGGAAAACCTTACTTGAGTGTGAGAGCTACGCAACCGCCCGCTCAAAGGGACTCGTTCGTACAGAGGGCAAAAATTACGTCATCCAAGATGGCGATGTTGTTGAGATTCTTATTGGAAAATAAAGGGCGCGGGATCCGAAGATCCCGCGCTATGGTTGGTGGTGCCGTTCTTGCCTAGGCGGCACTCGCGGTGGCCGGCTTGGGAACGGACCTGACCCAGGCGAACTTCCCCGTGTCCTGGAACATCAACCGCCCCTTCTTCCAGCAGACATCCTTGCCGGTGCTCGCGGCGGTCTGCTTGGCCAGCTTCTTGCGCTCGGTCCGGAAGGACCGCGCCTTCAGCTCCGCTTCCGTCTTCTTCCTGACCATGGGCCGGGCCATGGAACCTCCTCTTTTTACGCCGAACCACTTCGGCGATGTCCTAATATATTATCATACATAAACAGGGTGTGTCAACTTTTGACTTTTTACCGTAAAATTGCTACTATTTTGGAGTATCAATAACCGCGTAGAAAGTACGCGGAAACCCCGCCAAACTTTTACTTCGTAAAACTTAGGCTGGCAAACCAAAGTATTGTATGTCTGAAACTTTAACCATGTACGAACTGGGGTACCACTTGGACCCCGCCCTGGACGAGGCAACCGCCGCCCAGAACAGGACCGCAGTAGAAAAGCTCGCGACCGATAAGGGCGCCACGATAGTCATGTCGAAAGAGCCGGAACGCACCCGTCTCTCGTATCCGATTAACCACCAGCGCGCAAGCTATTTCGGATATTTCCGTTTTACGCTTGAGAACAAGGATGGTTTGGCGGAAATGGACGAGGAGCTCAAACTCAATCCGGCAGTTATTCGTTCCGTTTTGCTAAAGATTGAACCGGAATCCGAAAGACGGGCACCGCGCATACGTCCTACTATGGAGAAAAAGACTACACCGGCCGTTCCCAGCCAGCCGAATGCCGCGCTGGATGAACAGATTGAAAATGTTTTAGGAAACATTTAAGCTATCCGAATATGAATCTCAACAAAGTATTACTGATCGGACGCCTAACTCAAGACCCGGAAACCCGCGCTACGCCCGGCGGACAGACCGTAACCACGATCCGGATGGCCACCAACCGCAACTGGACCAATCAGACCAGCGGTCAGAAGCAGGAATCAACCGAGTTCCATACTGTTGTTGCCTGGGGGCGGCTTGCAGAGATAGCCAGCCAGTACTTAAAGCGTGGGGGTTTAGTTCTTATTGAAGGTCGGCTTCAAACCCGCACCTGGGTCGGCAAGGATACGGTAAAACGCTACACCACCGAAATAGTAGCCGAGAACTTACAGCTTGGTCCGCGAAGCTACAGCCAGGGCGGAAGCACCATGTCGGACGTTCGCCAGCCTGACCGCCTGTCCGGCCAGGGGTCAGAGCCCGCAACAAAGCCTGCTAGCCAGCCCAATGCGGCTCCCCTTGAAGATGAGATACCAATCATCAGTGAGGATGAGGTAGCCCGCCAAGGACAAGAAATTGAGGAAGAAGAAGTAAAAATAAAAGAAGAAGACTTGCCATTCTAAATTATGAGCACTATCTGTAATTTTTGCCAAGATAACATAGAGCATCTGGACTACAAGGACACGAAAGTTCTGCGAAAGTTCGTGACCTCGGAGTTCCGCATCGGTTCAGCCAAGCGCAACAAGCTTTGCAAAAAGCACCAGCGCCGGGTTGCTAATGCAATCAAGATCTCCCGCCTCATGGCGCTCATGCCATACACCCGAAACCAGACCGTAAGATAGTCCAGGCTCATTATAAAACCCCGGTTACCCGGGGTTTTATAATTCTTAATACCTAGCGCTTGAAAACCTTGGGACCCATTTCGCCTTTCATGGGTTCAGCCTCGGCAAGGGCGGCGGCGACATTAATTTTATCGCGCAGTTCCTTTTTGAGTTTCGGGTTATCTTTCAATGCCTTTCGAGTACTCTCCATCCCCTGACCGATTTTTTCTCCGTTGTAGGAATACCAGGAGCCTTGTTTTTCCACGATGCCGTAGTTGATTCCGGTGTTGATGATGTCCGCTTCGCCGGAGATGCCCTCGTTGTAGAGAATATCAAACTCACAGGTGCGGAACGGTGGAGCAACTTTGTTTTTAACAATCTTAATTTTTACCCGATTACCGACAATTTTTTCACCCGATTGAATCTGGGCCGCCCGGCGGATTTCAATACGCACTGAAGAATAGAACTTAAGGGCCAGACCTCCGGTGGTTGTTTCGGGGTTGCCGAACATGATGCCGATTTTTTGGCGAATCTGGTTGATGAATAAAACGGTGGTGTTGGTCTTGGCAACAATAGCCGTGAGTTTACGCAAGGCATGGCTCATGAGACGAGCCTGAAGACCGACATGCTGTTGGTCCATCTCACCTTCAATTTCGGCGCGCGGGGTAAGCGCCGCCACCGAGTCTATAACCACAATTGAAATGCCGCCCGATTTTACGAGGGTCTCAACGATTTCAAGCGCCTGCTCGCCAGTATCCGGTTGTGAGATAAGTAAGTCTTGTATCTTTACGCCGATTTTTTTCGCATATTCGGGATCAAGCGCGTGTTCGGCGTCTACATATGCCGCTACGCCGCCGGCTTTTTGTACTTCGGAAACAATATGCAACGCAAGGGTAGTTTTGCCGGACGATTCCGGGCCATACACCTCAATCACGCGTCCGCGCGGAACTCCGCCGACACCAAGCGCGATATCAAGCGAAATGGATCCGGTCGGTATAACATCCACGTCAACTTTCTTGGCCTCGCCAAGCTTCATTATGGATCCCTCGCCGTATTTCTCCTGAATCTCCTTGATCGCTAAATCAACTTGCTTATTGCCTGCTGATTTTTCCCGTCCTCCTTGGACGAAGCTCGCCTCTTGGGCGGCTTCGGTTTGCTTTTTTGCCATATGAATTAATTATTAAACTTCTTCGTTCTCTGCTTCTTTTGAATCGGCATTCACGCCGGTCACGCCGTAGTGCTGGGGGATGCTGGTAGCTGCCAGCGAGGCATCGGGACGGCCTCCAATCTCACCTGGCTTAATATACACCTCGCGAGGCTTGGCGCCGTCGCCTGGGCCGATAATACCCTTCTCTTCAAGGATATCAAGCAGGCGAGCCGCACGGGCGTATCCAAGGCCAAGGCGGCGCTGGAGAAGCGATGCGGAGGCCTTGCCCATCTCAATTACCATACGCTTTGCATCTTCGTATTTATCGTCATCAACGTTGTCACTACCGTAACCGCCATGGCCGTTGCTTCCGGAAGCATTTTCAAAATCAACCTGTATGTTTGTGTCGGCAAGCTCACCAGCCAGCTTCTCCCCCTGCGCCGCAAGGAACGAAACAACTTCCTTTACTTCGTTCTCGGTGACATTCGGACCTTGAACGCGGCGCGGCTTTGAGCTTTCGTTGGATACAAACAGCATGTCGCCTTTTCCAAGCAAACGTTCCGCTCCGGCCATATCTAAGATGGTACGCGAGTCAATCTGGCTTGCCACCTGAAGCGCAATGCGGGATGTAATGTTGGCCTTGATAAGGCCGGTAATAACTTCTACCGACGGGCGTTGGGTGGAAAGAATAAGATGTATACCTACAGCGCGCGACATCTGCGCCAAGCGTACGATTGCCGTTTCAACATCGCGTCCGTATGTGGCCATGAGGTCCGCCATTTCGTCTATCACAATGACCAGCATCGGCATGAACGGTTCTTTCTTCTCAGCCATCTTGGCGTTGTAAGTAAGAATGTCGCGAGTAGCCGCCTTGGAAAGCAGTTCGTAGCGGCGATCCATTTCGTTTACCGCCCACTTGAGGGCACCCATGACTTTTTTGGTATCCGTGATAACGGGCGTGATGAGATGGGGAATATTGTTGTAGAGGGACAGCTCTACGCGCTTTGGATCAACGAGGATTAATTTAAGAACGTCCGGAGAGTGTTTATACAAAAGCGACATCAAGATTGAGTTGATGACGACAGATTTTCCACTACCGGTGGCGCCAGCGACCAAAAGGTGCGGCATTTTTTCAAGGCCGGCATAAATCGGATTACCGGACACGTCGCGCCCGATTGCAATCGGTAGAAAATATTTAGACTTCGTGAATTCGTCGTGCTCAAACATACTCTTAAGGCCAAGGATTGCAGTTTTCTTGTTGGGAACCTCAATACCGATCAAGGACTTACCAGGTATGGGCGCCTCAATGCGGATTGGATGCGCGGCAAGCGCAAGTGAAAGGTCGGGGTGTAAAGCGCTGATTCTGGATAGCTTTACACCCACAGCCGGACGGAGGGTGTATTGGGTTACAGTGGGACCAATGGACACCTCACCCATTTCCACATCAATGCCAAAGTGCGCCAGCGTGCGGCGGATAATCATCGCGTTAGCGTTAATATCGCCCGAAGAAGCGTCGTTCTGGTCTTCATTCATCAGGTCAAGTGGCGGAAGTTTCCAGGTGCCAAGTTTGACGTTTTTTATAACAAACTCCTCCATTCTTTCTTCTCTCGCCTGCTTTGCCTTGAGTGCATTTGCATTAGGTTGCATAGACGACTGCGCAACGCTTACCGGCGCCGGATTGGTAACTAAAGGTTTAATGGAAACCGGCTTATCTTCCATCTCTTTTTTATTCTCTTCTTCCTTTTGAGGCAGGAGTCCGTGAATAGGCACATTGAGAGAAAGAAGCAGAGAAACTATAAGCAGGCCGACAAGGATAATCAAAGCGGCTATAAAGCCGACCAGCATTAAAAGCGGCCATCCAAGCGCCACACCAAGGTATCCGCCCTGGGCTACCCGCGTGGCAAAATCCCCTTCGCCGACGATAAATAAAATGCCCAGCGAAGAAAGTGTAAATAAAGCCGTACCCAATACTGCGCTTAATGCTATCTGGCGGTGGATAGATTTAATAAATGCCGCGCCCAAAAGCACAAACGCAACCGAAACAATAAAGAAGCCCCAGCCAAAAAGCGAGCGTGCGATCGCATTAATAAATTCTCCCGCCGCACCAGCCTTGCCGGCAAAGCTTAAAACGGCGACTACCGCCACCAAAAAGCTCGCAATACCGAGAATGCTGTTTTTTGTCTCCTGGGAAATATCCAGCCATCCGCCATCGTCATGTGAATGCGAAGATGTGTTTTTGCCGTTCTTTTTAGGCCGTGCCATATGGATAAAACGAGTATAAAAGACTGACTAATTATATCCCTTGTGAAGCACAGCGCAAGGCAAAACTTAGGATATTTTAATATATTGACTTGGTCGGTATAAAGGTGTATAGTATATGCATCAGGAGGATGACATGATCGGAGTTTTGGTGGTGCACAAAGAAGAGGGCACGCGCAAGCTGATCAGGGACATGATCATCGTGCGGGGGGACGAGTACGAAGTGGTGATGACCGAAAACGCTGGTCGCGCCCTAGAAGCGATCTATGATGACCAGTCCATCAGCCTCGCCATAGTGGACTTCCAGGCCATCTGGCCAGACTGCGGAGTCTTCGCCGAGGGCGCCAAGATGTTTAGGCGGAACGTCGTCATCGCCCTCGCCGTGGATGACCCGGACGAAGGCGGCGACCGGGTGGACATCAAATTCAAGATGATGGACCTGCCGGCTCGCTTGGACGAGTTCCTGGCGATGGCCAAGTCGGCGGCCTAGCCGCCGACGATTGTCCCCAAGGGCTTGCTTGACTGCTGAAGAAGCAGTGAGGCAAGCCCTTAACTTTTTATAATCAAAACATCCCCTTTGCGCCACCGCTAAAGCTTTAGCGACACGCGGTCGGGGATGTTTTTGTTTTATTCGGAAATTTCGGCGAGTTCATCAGGTATTGCTCCCCTAGATTTGAGCCCGGTACCGGCCGGAATAAGGCGACCGATAATAACATTTTCCTTAAGGCCACGGAGATGATCCTGCTTACCAGAGATGGCGGCGTCAATAAGGACTTTGGCAGTTTCCTGGAACGAAGCGGATGAAAGGAAGCTCTCCGTGCTTAAGGACACCTTAGTAATACCAAGAAGAAGCTGTTCAAAGCTTGCCTCTTGTTTGCCAGCCTCTCGGATACGATCATTTTCTTGAATAAGTTTGCGCTTTTCAATAATGTCGCCGGAAAGGAGCTCGGTATCGCCCGGATCAACGACTTTTACGCGCGAGAACATTTGACGAGTAATAAGCTCAACGTGCTTGTCGTTTATGGTGTCGCCAGTCGGGAAGTAAATACTCTGTACTTCGCGCACGATAGTACGAGCAACGGTATTAATACTGCTGGTAGCTTTGAATAGTTCCTTGAGATCAATGCTTCCCTCGGAAAGCTGTTGGCCGCGGCTGATAAGATCACCCGCACTCACGCCAATCGCAATATTCGGAGTTACAAGATATTCGCGCTGTTCTCCAGTCTGGGAATCTTCAACAATAAGGGCACGCTGTTTTCCGCGATCTTCAATGCCGATAACTTTGCCGTCCATGTCCGCCATAAGCGCTTTGAACTGCGGAGGGCGAGCTTCAAAGATTTCTTCAACGCGGGGAAGACCCATCGTGATGTCGGCGCCGCCGGCTACGCCTCCGGTATGGAAGGTACGCATGGTAAGCTGGGTACCCGGTTCTCCGATGGCTTGAGCGGTGATGATACCAACCGCTTCGCCGATTTCCACAAGTGCATTCTTTGAAAGGTCATACCCGTAACATTGTCGGCAAACTCCAGTCAGAGATTTGCAGGAGATAAGCGAACGGATCTTGAGCTGTTTGATGCCAAGGTCGTTAATTTTTCTAGCGGCGAATTTATCAACAATCTTACCTTTTTTGGCAATGATGTTTCCGTCCGCATCCTTAACATCCTCAAGGATGACGCGGCCTTTAACGCGGCGGCCGATTGATTCTCCGCTGTATTTTGAATCTTCGGCGTGTATGATATAGCCCTCTTTATCTTTACAGTCTTCATCAAGAATAACGATATCTTGAGCCACGTCTACAAGGCGACGAGTAAGATAACCGGCCGAAGCAGTACGAAGCGCGGTGTCTACCAGACCCTTACGGGCGCCGTGCGTAGAGATGAAGTATTCAAGCGGTCTCAAACCTTCTTTGAGCGAGTTAATAACGGGAAGTTCAATAATTTCTCCGGACGGGTTCGCGAATACGCCGCGCATACCCATCATCTGGTCCAGGACAGCCCAAGAGCCGCGAGCCTTGGAATCAACCATCATGTAGGCGGAATCTTCTGGGCCAAGCTGTTGTTTAACCAAAACCGAAAGTTTGGCTTTTGTTTGTCCCCAAACCTCAATAGCCTTTAGGCGACGTTCGTATTCGGAGAGCAAGCCTTCCTCAAAAAGTTCTTGGTTCTTTTCAATTATTTGTTCCGCTTCGGCAATGATTTCGGGCTTTTCTTTCGGAATCCTCAAATCATTCATGCTCCACGATATGCCAGAAATCGTTGCGTAGTGAAAACCAAGATCTTTAATTGAGTCAAGGAATTTTACGGTCGTGTCTTCCCCGGTTGCATCCCAAATATCGCTTTCAATGGTTTTTAGGTCAGTATTGTTAAGTTTTTTATTTACAAATCCGTATTGCTTAGGGACGGCACCATTAAATATGACGCGCCCAACAGTTGTTTCAATAATTCCGGCTTTGGTGATAACCGCATCGCCCAAACTGCTTGGAATCGTGCTCTCTGTTTCCGGCTGGTAGCTGACTTTGATAGGGGCGCGAAGATCAATAACATCATTTTCATACGCAATAACCGCTTCATTGAAAGAAGAGAATATTTTACCGGCACCCTTGGTAGTCTCCAGTAAACTGGTCAGATAGTAACAACCAAACGTGATATCTTTGCTCGCGGTAGCGACAGGCTCGCCGGTTGCCGGCTTCAAAATGCCGTGCGTAGAAAGCATGAGTTCCTTTGCCTCTTTCTGCGCTTCTTTGGTCAGCGGCAAGTGAACGGCCATCTGGTCGCCGTCAAAGTCGGCGTTGAATGCCGCGGTCGGCATGGCCGGAATCTGGATTGCTTTTCCTTCAATAAGTGTAGGCTTGAATGCCTGGATACCGAGACGGTGCAGGGTCGGAGCGCGGTTTAAAAGCACTACTTTCTCCTGAATTGCCTCTTCAAGCGCCGCCCACACATCCGGAGTTTCTTGTTCAATAAGACGGATCGCGGTACGCGGGTTGTGCACCAGACCCTTTCGGATAAGAATGCCGATAACGAACGGCTTGAACAATTCAAGGGCAACATTCTTTGGCAGACCGCATTCGCCAAGCGAGAGTTTGGGACCAATGACGATAACCGAACGACCGGAGTAATCTACGCGCTTACCGAGCAAGTTTTGGCGGAAACGTCCTTGCTTACCCTTGAGCATGTCGGCAAGAGACTTCAAGGCTCGTTTTTGGCCGGTAGAAGCGGCGGTTGTGGTCTGGCCGCGGCGCATCGCGTTATCAATCAATGCATCAATGGCTTCCTGCAACATGCGCTTTTCATTTTTCGTGATAACTTCCGGAGCTTTCAACTCAATGAGATGCTTCAATCGGTTGTTGCGATTAATAACACGGCGGTAGAGGTCATTTAAATCAGAGGTGGCGTAACGTCCGCCCTCCAAAGGAACCATCGGACGCAATGCCGGAGGAATGACCGGCAAGATTGTCATGATCATCCACTCCGGACGGATCTTTGAGCGCATCAAGTTTCGGATAAGCTTTACCCGGCGAGCAATCTTACGGGACTCCAGCGGATTTACCTCGTTTTTGTAGTCCTGATCAACGTGAACAATAAGTTCTTCCAGGTTTATTTCTTCTAAAAGTTTACGGACGGCTTCCGCGCCGATGCCAGCTTCAAAAACCTCGCCGTATTTAGCCGAGAGATCTCGGTAATCAAGCTCCGAAAGAATGCTGTATTTCTTTAAGTTTTTAAGGTTGGTGCGTTCGCGATCTTTTAATTCTTTAAGCGAAGCTTCTTCTTCCGGGGTGGCGTTCTTGAGACGTGATTTAAACTCGGCCTCAATGCGCTTCATTGCTTCAGTCTTGAGCTCATCGTTTACGCGCGTGACAATGTAACCGGCAAAATAGATAACCTTCTCAAGGTCTGGAAGAGAAACTCCAAGAATTGAAGCAACCTTTGACGGTACGCCGCGCAAGAACCAGATATGCGCAACCGGAGCGGCCAAAGTAATGTGACCCATGCGCTCGCGACGAACAATCGCGCGCGTTACCTCAACACCGCAACGGTCACAGATAATTCCCTTATAGCGAATCCTCTTATATTTTCCGCAGTAACATTCCCAGTCTTTTGTCGGACCAAAGATTGCTTCAGAGAATAAGCCCTCGCGCTCCGCTTTCTGGGTACGATAGTTGATTGTTTCCGGCTTGGTTACTTCACCATAAGACCACGACAAAATATCGTCCGGCGAAGCAAGTTTGAGTGTGATGTAGGATAAGTCTTGCATGGTTTTTGTGGTAGTGGTTAGCGCTCTACAAGTTCAACATTAAGACCAAGACCTTTGATTTCAGACAGCAAGACTTTAAACGATTCCGGCAAATGCGGAGCAACGATTTCCTCGCCGTTTACAATGGACTCGTACGTGCGGGCACGGCCAAGGACATCATCCGATTTGATGGTGAGCATTTCCTGGAGCGTATGCGCCGCACCATAACCCTCCAACGCCCACACTTCCATTTCTCCAAAACGCTGACCGCCAAACTGCGCTTTACCGCCTAATGGTTGCTGGGTGATAAGCGAGTAAGGACCGATGGAGCGCATGTGGATCTTATCTTCCACCATGTGGATCAGTTTCATGAAGTAAGTGATGCCGACGTGACAGGCGCGATGGAACGGTAAACCGGTTTTTCCATCGTAGAGCTGCATCTTGCCGTCTACCGGATAACCGGCCTTCTCCAGTTCTGCTTTGATGACGTCTTCATTCGGGCCGGCCATAGAAGGCGTCGCGGCTTTGTATCCAAGTTTCTTGGCCGCCAATGCCAGATGCGATTCATAAATCTGGCCCATGTTCATACGGGAGATGATACCGAACGTGTTGAGTACGATGTCCACCGGAGTTCCGTCCGCGAGGAACGGCATTTCTTCATCCGGTAAAATCGTTGAGATAACTCCCTTGTTTCCGTGGCGTCCGGCAAGCTTGTCGCCCACCTGAATCTTGCGGAGCTGGGCCACGGAGACTTCAATGCGCTTGATAACGCCGGCGTCTAGCTTATCGCCCGCATCGCGCGAGAAAATTTTAACGCCGACAACGCGTCCGACTTTGCCGTAGTCAAGTTTAAGTGAGGTGTCTTTAACATCACGCGACTTGTCTCCGAAGATGGCACGGAGCAAACGCTCTTCAGCGGTCAGGTCGCTTTCGCCTTTTGGAGAAATTTTACCGACTAAAATGTCTTGAGAGCGAACCTCGGCTCCGATACGGACAATGCCGTCGGCATCCAAATCAGCCAAGCGTTCCATGGCGATATTTGGAATGTCATAGGTCATCATTTCCGGACCAAGCTTAGTTTCACGAACATCAACCGTGTAGTTTTCAATATGAATAGAAGAGAAGACGTCTTCTTTTACCAACCTCTGGGATAAAACAACGGCGTCTTCATAAGTGGCGCCTTCAAATGACATGTAGGCAACCACGAGGTTTTTACCGAGCGCCAGCTCGCCCTGCTCTGTAGACGGACCGTCGGCAAGTACTTGACCCTTCTTAACCTTTTGGCCCTTTTCAACGATTGGCCGTTGGTTTAAGCAGGTAAAGGCGTTCGAGCGGGCAAACTTCAAGAGATCAAATTCAAACTTGTGGCCTTTTTCGCTTTCTAAAACAATATGTGAAGCGTCTACCTCTTTGATCACACCGCTTTCCGGCGCAATAACCACCAAGCCAGAGTCAACGGCAACTTTGCCCTCAAGACCGGTTCCAACGTACGGAGACTCCGGCATGATCAACGGCACCGACTGGCGTTGCATGTTTGAACCCATGAGCGCGCGGTTGGCGTCATCATGCTCAAGGAATGGAATAAGCGAAGTCGCCACCGAGAACTGTTGTCGGGGTGAAATATCTATAAAATCAATCTCTTTCGGATCGGCGGTGCTTGGTTCTCCGTGAATACGAGCTTCAACGATCGGACCGACAAGGCGCCGTTTTTCATCAATCTCAACGGCCGCTTCGGCAATAATGTGGCGTTCTTCTTCAACGGCATCTACATATACGACCTCATCAGTGACAACGCCGTTTTTTACTTTGGCGTACGGGGTAAGAATAAAACCGAGCGGGGAGATTTTTGCGTAGAGCGCTAGGTGGCCTACCAAACCGATGTTTGGGCCTTCCGGAGTAGCGATTGGACAAATGCGGCCGTAGTGAGACGGGTGCACATCACGGACTTCAAAACTCGCGCGCTCTTTGGTCAAACCGCCGGGACCCATAGCCGACAAACGGCGCTTGTGCTCAAGCTCGGCTAGCGGGTTGTGCTGATCCATAAACTGCGAGAGCTGGCCGGATGAGAAGAATTCTTTAAGCGCGGCTACAAGCGGACGGGCGTTTATAAGCTGGGACGGCAGAACCGTAGCCGTGTCGGATGTGCTCATGCGGTCTTTAATATTGCGCTCCATACGAGCGAACGCGATTCGCAACCGATCCTGCAAAAGCTCGCCCAGCGTTTTAACGCGGCGGTTTCCAAGGTGATCAATGTTGTCAGGCTGGGCCTGCGGGTTGTTGTTAAGCCGGATTATTTCCTTAAGAATATGAATAACGTCTTCTTTGCGCAGAACACGACTGGTGCGATCTTCAACATTCAGCTCCTCCGAGAATCGCTTATTCATGCGGAAACGCCCGACCTTGGAAAGGTCATAACGCGCCGGATTGAAAAATAGGTTTTGAATAAGCTGGCGAGCGGTATCCGGCGTGGCCGGGTCACCCGGGCGAATACGCTTATACATTTCAATCAAGCCCTCATCCTCGTTTGAAGACGGATCCTGTAAAATGGTCGCCAGAATATATTTTGTGTTCTCGTCGGTATCTACGTCGGAGAATATCTTTTTTAACTCCTCATCTTTGCCGACGCCAATCGCGCGCAGGAGAGCAGTCGCCGGAACCTTGCGCTTTCGATCCACACGAACACTGATAACCCCGTTAAATTCGGTTTCAAATTCCAGCCAAGCGCCTCGCGAAGGAATTAATTTGGCGCCGAAAAACCGCTTATAGCGGCTTGATCGTGATAATGAGAATAATGCTCCCGGGCTGCGAATGAGCTGTGAAATAACCACACGCTCAACGCCATTTATAATAAAGGTTCCGCGAGGGGTCATGAGGGGCAGATCAGCTACAAATAATTCCTGCTCACGCTCCTGGCCGGTGCGTTTATTTTTAAGAAGAACTTTAAGTTTTAAAGGCGCTTCATACGAGCTGTTGCGCTCTGTGGCCGTGCGCTCGTCATACTTCGGCTCCTCAATCTTGAAATCCAAAAAACGAAGTTCCTGTTCTTTTCCCGTCCAATCCTCAATGGCCGCAACATCGCCCAAAAGTTCCTTGAGACCGTATTTCAAAAACCATTCGTAGGAATCAAGCTGAACCTGAACCAGGTTGGGAGCTTCAAAGCTGTCTACCGGGTATTTTGAGAATATTTTTCGCATAGACGATAAAACGCGGCACGGTTAACGTGCGCTTGGCCAGGAACTTATATTATTGTCGGGTTGGGATGGAAGACACGCTGGTGAGTGGGATGCACAGCGCAGGCAATCCCGCGGCTTTCAGGAGCCGTTTCGGGGCCTGCTTCCATTGATTACTTTGAGACAAGCACTAAATTGTATGACGGTCTCAAAATCTACAATGACCGGTGGGGGTTATAGGGGTTAAAAAGCGCCTATTCCATGGCGCAGACGACAGTTCTGGCTATTCTATATGCCAAACTGTTTTTGTCAATAACCCCGCCGATCCGTACCTTATTCAAAGACGATGGGTCTATTCTATTCTTTTTTAATAGTTTGTCAATAGTGTCTATCAACAGGGTTTCAAGATTATTGTCAAACGAGAAATCCACATGCCCGACAGCCTCTTTTCCAATACCAAGAACGACCAAAACATGATGATCCGGCTCAAATATTATTGAGATAATGGGTTTTGTTTTAGAGTGATGAGCCATGTCGTTTTATGCCTTGCACAATACCTATTCCAATACCGAGTGCGAGCCAGTGGCTGCCCCCGTAGCTTAGGAATGAAAATGGCAAACCCGTGATGGGCAGAATGCCTAAATTAACAGATGCGTTTACAAACACATGCGTTCCAATAAATAAAGTAATTCCGAGACAACACAACTTTGCAAAATTGTTTTCTGACCTTTGAGCAATGCTCATGATACGCATCAGCAGAATAATTATCAAGGTCAGTATGACGGCAACACCCACTAATCCGAATTGTTCCGCCAAGGCCGCGAAAGCAAAGTCGTTATAAGCTTCTGGTAGAAACCCCAGGCTTGCCTGCGTCCCCTGGCCGAGCCCTTTTCCAAACCACCCGCCGGATCCAATCGCTATTTTTGATTGGATAATGTTGTAGCCAATACCAGTCGGATCTTTATAAGGATCAACGAATGCGAGAATACGGTCCCGTTGGTAAGGAGCAAGACCAAATTGCCATGCCAGCGCAGCGACCACTATTCCCGCACCGAGCAATAAGGCTAAATGCCGTTTATTTATTCCGGCTGCCAATAGCATCCCCAGCCAGATTGCCACCAGTACTGCTGACGATCCTAAGTCCGGCTGCGCTAAAATAATTACCAAGGGAATGCCCAAATAAACTCCCGAAGCCACGATGTGCCTGAAAAGGCTAATGTGCGTGTGACGCTGGGAAAAGTATTTAGCCATCACGATAATCAGCGCGAGTTTTACAAGTTCCGATGGTTCCAGCGAAAATCCACCGAACAGTATCCACGCCCGAGTTCCGCGAATTGAAGGTGACAACAGGGTAACGAGTAATAATATGATCCCGACGAAATACGCCGCTAGAACCGGAGCAGAATAATTCTTCAGGTACCGGTAGTTAAAAAATGAAACTCCAACGGCAACAAGAATAGCAACAACGATGGTCACCACGTGACGTCCAAAAAATGCTGAACTGATTCCACCCACTCCAAACAGGGTTATTATGCTTATTACAGAGAGCGCAAGAAAAGCGCCCCAAAGAGGCGCATCGGTATTCGCCAAATAGGAGCTAACGACCCTCGTAATACTGCTGGAATTTTTCTTGAGTTCCATAACGCCGGATAAAATTTTCGTTGCTAAACAGATCGGCTCCGGCCTGAATGCGAGTTTTGGCGGGCATACCCGGCAACAGTGTCGGCCACACAACCTTGAAGTAGCGCTCAGTACGCGAAGCTACCGTGCGAAGCTCTGTAGTATTTACGCCAAGGACTTTTTCATTGGCGTCCAGAACTACGACCACAACATCAACCGTGTTGAAGTCAAAATCGGAGTCGTTAAATACCACACCCTCAAACTGACTAGCTGCGCCGGGAGTTCTAGATTCGGTAAAGCTTTCCCTCCTCAACGGAAAGTTTACCAAAAGCCCGTCGGGAGTGACTTTTTCCCAAACCGCTTCGGTTATGGCAATAGAAGCGGAAACTGCGCCCGGTTCTGCCTTGATTGAAGAGCGAACCAGGAATTTTGTCTGGGCTGGTGCAATATAGAACACGCCCGGCTCGCTTGCAATAAGCTTACCGTCCTGGTCGGTCAAGGTGATGACATACCCGATTTTAGAGGACCCGTAGATATTGTTAGGATTCACAATTTCAGAAACAACGTCGTAGTCGCCCGATCCGACCGCCAAAAGTTGGGTTGACTTCACTTGCGGAGCAACCGGCGCCGGATCACAAAGAACGCCGCAAACCGTTCCGCAGTCTATGCCTTCTTCTTTTTGATTCTGGATTCCATCAGTACAGGTTGCATCGGGAGTGGCTAAGTCATAGACACCGATAGTAACGGCGCCGACAATAATAACATAGAGAAGTCCGACGATCGCCTGTTTCTGCACTCTTGAGATTGACATGAGACTAGTATAAATGAAAAGTGAGTAAAAGAAAACGGAGCTTATGCTCCGCTTTCTCGTCACAACCAGTGTAGGGCAGCTACCTACTTTCGCCGGGAAAACCGACTATCATGGGCCTTACAAGATTTCACTTCTGAGTTCGAAATGGGATCAGGTGGAGCACTTGCAGTATAGCCGCCTTACACTAGTTACGACACTCAAGTATTGAAGCTGATTTGATTGAAGACTTAATTTTATAAGGAACCCGGGCTAAACTCCAGCAAGCTGGAATCGCCCAAAGCGGGTAACTCATTTTAATGCAATATGATCTATTAGGAGTTCTCGGCTGCACGCATCACTGCGCTTCCACCTGAACCCTATCAACGTGGTGGTCTACCACGGATCTATGATACCTCATCTTAGGGCCCGCTTCGTGCTTATATGCTTTCAGCACTTATCGGAACCGAACATAGCTACCCGGCAATGCCCTTGGCAGGACAGCCGGCACACCAGAGGTTCGTTCAACTCGGTCCTCTCGTACTAGAGTCAACCCCCTTCAAGTATCTACGCCCACACCAGATATGGACCAACCTGTCTCACGACGGTCTGAACCCAGCTCACGTACCCTTTTAATTGGCGAACAGCCAAACCCTTGGGGCCTTCTTCAGTCCCAGGATAGGGCGAGCCGACATCGAGGTGCCGAACACTGCCGTCGCTGTGAACGCTCGGGCAGTACCAGCCTGTTATCCCCGGAGTAGCTTTTATTCGTTGATCTTTGCCGCTCCTACGAGCAAGCATCGGTTCACTAGGTCCTGCTTTCGCATCTGCGCGACACATCCGTCTTGCAGTTAAGCCGGCTTTTGCCTTTACACTATCGCTCCGATGTCCATCCGGAGCTAGCCGACCTTGATGAACGCCTCCATTACTTTTTAGGAGGCTAGTGCCCCACCAAAACTGCCCGCCAGGCACTGTCTTGATAGGACCCTACAAAATCACAAACAACTCAAAATTAACTCCTTTCGAGGAGATTCCAAGACTGGCTAAAGCACAGTCCTAAAACCTTCTCCTTGAACCAGAGCCTTTTCCGAGCTTGTTTGGTGACCTTATAGGGTCCTACCAGTTAGAGCTACAAATCGTAGAGATGGGTGTTTCATTGGCGGATCCACATTCCCCGAGAGGAACGCTTCAAATCCTACCCACTACGCTACGCAATACAACTCGTAGACCAATACCAAGCTACAGTAAAGCTTCCGGGGTCTTTCCGTCTT
>ERZ1292623.544-Hain-H51-01um-R1-544-length-40531-cov-6_pt1 | contig 40531 bp, 46 predicted proteins | sample MGYA00564398_ERZ1292623 | MGnify/ENA primary metagenome ERZ1292623 (study PRJEB36523, sample SAMEA6512633) | groundwater metagenome | collected 2019-01-07 | study: AquaDiva: Metagenomics assemblies of 32 groundwater samples
CAACGAACATTTGACCCCGCCGGAGGTATTTCGGATCGGCAACGGTGAGGCAAAAAAAGCTGACGGTGCGGCAGTCGATGAAATGCGCGACCGGTTTAATCAGATCGATTTCTCCGGCACCGTCGTTATCGGCGAGGGACAAAAAGATGAGGCTCCCGAGCTCTACACGGGAGAAAAAATTGGTACAGGCAAAGCACCGATAATGGATATTGCCGTCGATCCTTTGGAGTGCACCGATAGTGTTGCGCACGGCCGCTACAATGCCTTGAGTGTTATCGCGTCGGGCCCGCGGGGCTCACTCTTATCTGCACCGGATACGTACATGGAAAAAATTGCCGTCGGGCCGGTCGCCAAAAAAGTAATTGACCTCGACGCATCCGTCGCGACAAATATACGACGTGCCGCACACGCGCTCGGCAAAAAGACGTCCGAGATGACCGTCGTCGTGCTTGATCGCGAGAGGCATCACACGCTCATTCATGACATTCGGAAAGCTGGCGCGCGCGTCCGCCTCATCACCGATGGCGACGTCGCCGCCGGCGTCGCTCCCTGCATGCCGGAGAGCGGCATTGATATTCTCATGGGCATAGGCGGTTCGGCGGAAGCGGTGCTCGCGGGAGTCGCGATAAAAATTCTCGGAGGCGAGATGCTCTGCCGCTTCAAGCCAAAAAACGAGCACCACGCAGAACTGGTCAAAAAAGCGGGTCTCACCACGAAAAAAATCTACTCGGCGAACGACCTCGCCAAAGGCAGAATGCTGACCTTCACTGCAACTGGCGTCATTGATGGCCCGCTTCTCCACGGCGTGCGCTTTTTAGAAAAGACTATCGTTACGAATTCACTGGTCATCCGCGGACAATCAGGCACTGTGCGTTACCTGACAACACACCACCATATGCGATAATGCTTGTATGGATGTCAAGAAACTAAAACAAGTCGCTGACAGAATAGTCGCGGACGGCAAAGGCATTCTTGCCGCAGATGAAAGCACGGGAACCATTGAAAAACGCTTTGCGAAGATAAATCTCCCTTCGACAGAAGATAATCGTCGCGCGTATCGCGAGATGCTCTTTACCGCGCCGGGGATCGGCCAGTACATCTCCGGCGTCATCATGTACGACGAGACCTTCCGGCAACAAACATCGAGCGGCGAGGCATTCGTCGCGCTCCTCGAGCGCGAGGGCGTCCTCCCCGGCATTAAAGTCGACGAAGGCACGATGGCGATGGATCCGCCAACTGGCGGATCGCCTGAAGAAAAAGTGACGAAGGGCCTTGAAGGACTTCCGCCACGCCTTACGGAATACGCGAAAATGGGTGCGGCATTTGCGAAATGGCGGGCGGTTTACACCATCAGCGACCCCATGAGAGAGCCTGCGGCCTCTAACGGGGCAAGTTCGCTTCCGAGCGACGCCAACATCCGGCAAAATGCGAAAGATCTCGCGGGCTACGCGCGCGCCTGCCAGGAAGCCGGCATCGTGCCTATCGTCGAGCCGGAAGTTTTGATGGACGGCGCGCATTCGCAGGCGCGCTGCGAGGAAGTGAGCGAAAAGGTCTTGCGCGCGGTCTTTGAAGAACTGGCCGCGGCGGGCGTCGCGCTCGAGGGAATGATCTTAAAGCCCAACATGATAGTTCCCGGCTCCGAAAGCGACATCAAAGCATCGCCTGAACAAATCGCCGAGGCGACGCTCCGCCTCTTCGCCAAAGTCGTACCCAGCCAAGTCCCTGGCATTGCGTTCCTCTCCGGCGGGCAGAGCGAAGTGGAAGCAACTTCCAACCTGAATGCAATGAACGCGCTTGGGGCCCATCCGTGGAAATTAACCTTCTCCTACGGCCGCGCGCTCCAGGATTCCGCGCTCAAAACGTGGAATGGCAAAGCAGAGAATATCGCCGAAGCGCAGAAAGTATTCCTCCACCGCGCCCGCATGAACTCCCTCGCCGCCCTTGGAAAATACACGGGTGAGGAAATGTGATTTAAGGAATCACGAACGTCTTCTTTGCACCGCTTGGCAACGTGTATTCAAGCTCCGTATCCGAAATCCACTTCGGCAAAAAGCGCCAGAGCGGTTCGTCAACGCTCGCGACAAGAATATCCTTCCCTGTCGGGAGATGCCGCAGATGTAACTCACTCCTGAGCCCTTCTTCCTGATTGATTCCTTTCCGGATCGTCATATCGTCAGCATCTGGCGACCAATACGCATTCGGATCATACGGCACATAGCCGTTATTAGGATTCAGAACGAGTGCATCACCCCCGAGAGAACCATATGGCGCCTCATACATGTCGAACGTCTTCTTCTCGATATCAATCCTATAGTAGGCTTTCACATCGGCGCCATCGAAGATATTGCCCCAAAAGTAGCGACTGTCATTGCTCCACTCATTGAAACCAATCGAGCCATAGATACTTTGATTTGAACCGGCAATGTCCTTGAACGAGACTTTTAAGACATCTTCCAGGTTGTTTGCCCTGAATCCAGACAATGATTTGATAACAATGTTATAGTCGCTTTTACCAGGATACCCTTCAACAAGTACTAACTTTCTCTCATCCGGAGAGACCCGGAAATCGTAATTGTATGCTGAAATAACATCCTTAGTTTGAGCAAGCCATGCAAGGTCAATTATTTTTTCGCTACTTCCGTCATACTTATACTTCCACAATGATCGATTAAATCCTTCTTGGGGTTTCTCTTTTGAACTATAATCTACATTAAAATTTCTGATGGCATAAGTTCCACAACCCCAGAGTTCTATCTGGTGAACATAGCCCCGCAAATTGGCAATCTCAAATTTATCCAATTCAGCTCCTGTCTCTCTTTCTCGAATTAATATGTGCGCTGTTTCAACCAAGGAACTAAGCTTTGTAATTTCTAATGTTGCCTCTTCATTTGTGCCAAGGCATTTTTTCTTACTTAAAACACCAGAAAATAAATTTGACTGATACAAGCCAACCTCCCCAAGAACCAAAACGAGTGCCCCTGTTATTATCCACACAAGTTTCTTGTGCTTTCTGACGTTCATGAAGATGATAATAGCATGATGCATCCAAGATCTTTTTTATTGCGAGCGTCGATCTCCCTTCTCCCCACAGTACTCGCGCTCACTCCTGCCGCCGTACATGCTGGCGTAACGCCAAACCTCACGGTTGGATACATGTGGAATGGCACAGTGGTTACGCAAGATGGAATATTCGACTTTCCTCTGAACGAAGCCCACGCCTCACAATACACGTGGCCCGGCGGCAATGCGTACGGCGATGTATACAAAGGCTCTGTTGGTCAAGCGGTGTTAGTAGACGGTCACTTTCTTAGCAATACCGGAACAAAAATTGAATCCTCTGACAGGTTTGCCACCGAGGGAGAATATTTCGTCGTGATTTATAGCGTTCCTCCCTCCATTCCTGATGTGCGAGCTTGGTTTATAAATGGAACCAGCACTAATCCGTCAGCAGTTCCTCCTGCGAATTGGGGGATCGTGAGATTCAAAGTTGGGAAACCTGAAGTCGAATTGTATACGCAAGTTATTTCATTATATCCGTCAACAGACTTAACTCAGGATTGGGCGAATTTGCCTTATGCGGACGGTGCTGGTGTTGGTTCGTGCGGCACCAGTATTGGTAGTTGCGGCTGCGCTCTTACATCTGCAGTCATGATTGCCCGATTTTACGATATTACAACAACACTGGGCGATGATGTAAACCCGCGCACATTAAACGCATGGCTTCAAGACAACAGTGGCTACATTCCTGGCGGAGGCGTGAATTGGAACAAAATAGCGGAATATACAGATTATCGGATGAAATTCACAACCCGTGACGAAACGACCAATAATTTCCCGCTGCTCGATTCGTTCCTCTCCGATGAACATCCGATGATCGCCCGTGCCGACCCTGGCCGCGGACATACTTCGCAACATTTTTTCGTTATCGATAAAAAGCTTACAAGCACCTATCGCGTCAAAGACCCACGCTGGTACAACACGCAGACGCTTGATGAACCAGTAACCGACACTCCCAATAACGTGCGCACGTACCTTGGTGGTTTTGATGCGCTCCGAGGATTTATCCCGCACGATGGTTCGCCGTATGCCGCGATGACAATCGCACTCGGCTCGCCCGCAGAACTCCTCATTACCGACTCCCTTGGAAGGCGTCTTGGCAAAGATCCGTCAAGTGGCATTGTTTACAACGACATACCAGGTGGTTCATATGGTTCCGATGATATCGGCGACCCGGACAGCGTTGTCCCTCCGCCAACACACAGTGGAAAGGTTGCATACCTCCCCGAACTTCCTGTAGGTAACTACACAATTGAAGTCATCGGCACGGGCGAAGGACCCTATACGCTTCAGACAACATTCGCAGACACGACGGGCGCCTCGCGCACAGAAATAGACGCGGGCACTATAAATGAAAATCAGACCGTCCAGTATGAGGTGGCATTCAATCCCAACAATACTGCTTCATCTAACATTACCGAGGTTCCTTCGGACACGACACCCCCGGAACTCGCGCTCCTTCTCGATCCTATAACACGAACGCTGACTGCACTTGCCTTTGATGCCGTGGATGAAAATCCAACCGTCGTACAAAGCACCAATCAAGTCACGGCCACTGATGCCGCAGGAAATACCACCATCGTCAAGACAAAAGCGGTCTCCCGCGTCGGCTATCTTACCGGCGCCACAATTGTCTCCATTCAATACAATGATGATGCTCCGATAACGCCGCCCGACAATGCCGTCGCCTATGGCTGGAAACTGAAAAGCGGACAGATCAACACCCTTATCGAGGGAGTATGGGTCCGCAAAGCACTCCTCTCTGCCGGCCTCTACACAAAAGCGAAAAACCAGACCGTGCTCACAACCTACGACCCCGCGACCAAGAAAACGAACATCTCGAACAAGCCCGGACTCGTCATCGTCGGTTTGCAAACCATGAACGGCACCCTCTCCACCTACACAAAATAGACGTTGAGTTTCTTGTCCCCCATCTCTCTTACCTACACTAATCCTGTCCTATAGGATAGGATTAGTGTAGATGGCGGTAAGGACAGAAAAGACGTTAACGGAGACGAAAATGTTTGCGAAGGGCATTATCTCCTTCTAGTGTGTCTGCAACAAGATACACAACGTCCTTGCCAATGTGAAAATCAGCCTTAAGAAGCGTAATGAGGTCTTCGCAATCGTATGGAAATACCCACACACTATCCTGAAAACGAACAAAGCCTATCTGCTGAAGCGTATGCCTGATCTGCACACGGACCCCTCGGCGATATTCAGGTACATCAAACATAAGTATACGCCACCTCCCATCCCACCGAGGCCAGGTTCGTCGTGAATATTCCCTTGCCTCAAGTTGACGAAGTGCAGCTTCCCCCCTTTTCGTCAGCCGAAGTTTACTGTCGACGCGTACCAAAAGACCCGAACGGATCATACGTTCACATGAACGACCAATCACCTCGCGTTGCCGCGGTGACGGAACAAGCCCGAGTTTCGCCATAGCACCCACCACATTTGGTGCAATCACGGCAACTGCTAACAAACCAGAGATCTTAACAGTATCGAGGATGATGCGCTTCAACGCGTCTTTACGAACCCTTTTTCTACTCACTTCCTCGACTTTCCCCATACACTTATTCTATCCTATAGGCAAGAATCAGTGTATATGCCATTGTTAGTATAAAAAAGAAAAGGTGTATATAAAGACCGAAGGTCGACAAGAAAAAGAAGTAATCCAGTCTAAACGCGCATCTGCGTGAGGGCGGCAATGCGCTCTTCTGCTGGAGGATGAGTCGCGAAAAGCCGGGCAACGAACTTGCCCGCCTCATGTGCGCCAAAGGGATTCGAGATGAAAAGGTGTGCTGTCGCGTGGCTCGCGCGCTTCATCGGGGCGTCGTAAGATGAAATTTTTGCCAAGGCGGATGCGAGAGCATCCGGATAGCGCGTGAGAAGCGCCCCGGAAGCATCCGCGAGAAACTCACGCCGGCGCGAGATGGCAAGCTGGATGAGTTGCGCCGCAATCGGCGCAAGAATGATGCCGATGAGGCCGACCGCCATGATAAGCGCGTTCCCGCGGCCACGGTCGTGGTTCCCTCCTCCCCAGAAACTCACACGGAGAAAGATGTCTGCGAGCATCGCAACGAAGCCCGCAAGCACGACCGCGACCGTCATCACCAGAATATCGCGATTGCCGATGTGCGAGAGCTCATGGGCGATGACGCCCTCCAATTCGGAGCGCTCAAGACGCTGTAGAAGCCCTGTTGTCACGGAAATCACGGCGTGTTTCGGATCGCGCCCGGCGGCAAAGGCGTTCGGCGCCGGGTCTTCCATCACATAAACGCGCGGCTTTGGAAGCCCGGCAGTGATCGCAAGATTCTCGATGATGCGGTGCAGCTCGCGGAATTGCGCCGGATCGGCTTCGCGCGAGCCCGTAGAGGCGAGCGCGACCTTGTCGGAGAACCAATAGGCCGAAATGTTCATCACAAGTGAGAGCGCGACGGCGATGTAGAGAATACCCGGCTCCTGCAGATACCATGCGACGAAGTAGCCGATAGCGATGATGAAGACGAGGAATCCCGTCATTAAAAGCCAGGTGCGGCGGATGTTTTTGCCTTGCTGGGTGTATAGACTAGCCATAAGAGACTAGGGTATCGCCAATAGAGTTTAAACACAATGAATCGCTGCCGTGAATCCAGTGAGGAAAGACTTAGGTCCTTGAGTCAGAACGAAGATACCGTCTCCCTCGGGCATCATATTGCTCCTCTAGAGTAAGCTGCTGAAGAAACTTATCTTTAAGACCATGAGCATTGATCCTCACTCCCGTCCCGAGTGTCATGAATGGAACTATCTCAATGCGGATCGGTCGGCGCGCAAATACATCATGCCCAGTCTGAACGTCTTCTCCAGCTTCACCACGCTCAAAAATATTCCAGAAAACTTCCTTATCGGATATCACAATGTGATATCTATTAAGAAACTTTCGCGTCGGCTCCGAAGGCATATTCATAGTAAACCGGGGCTTCTCCGGTTTACGTTTCTGTTCCTCAAGACTCCTTGGCATGGAGCTAGAATGAAACTTTCACCGGGTTTTTGGCGGCTTGCTCGTTCTCGCCGAGCGAGAAGAATTCACGTGTCTTGAAACCGAACGATGAACCGATGATGTTCGACGGGAACTGTTCCAGGGCATTCTGGAGCTCCTGGACGACAGAGTTATAGAAGCGGCGCGCCGCTTGGATCTTATTCTCGGTATCGGCAAGTTCGCGCTGGAGCTCAACGAAATTCGAATTTGCTTTAAGGTCAGGGTAACTTTCTGCGACCGCAAAAAGTGTTTTCAATGCACCCGTGAGCATATTTTCCGCTGCGGCGTGCTCCCCCACCGTCTGCGCGCCCATGGCTTTCGTACGCGCTTCGGTTACCTTCTCGAGCGTGCCGGCCTCGTGCTTCACATAGCCCTTTACGGTCTCCACGAGATTCGGGATGAGGTCGTAGCGGCGCTTCAGCTGCACGTCGATGTCTGACCATGCTTCTTCCGTGCGGTTGGTAAGCGCGACGAAGCGGTTGAATGCCCAGATGACCCAGAGAATGATAACTGCCGCGACTGCAAGGAGAATATAAATAACTGTCATGTTGGCTACTATAACACACTTTTCAGCCGTACAAGTCCACGATCAATACTGTATACTGAAACCATGAGTTATTGGTGTTTTGCACTCGTAAACGGAAAGCTCGCGGAGCTACACTACGACAAGTTGAAAAATAGCGAGCGGCGACTGTACGCTCATTGTTACGTAAAGAACAGTGCATACAAAACAAAGCGAGAAAAGAAGTGGATTAAAGAAGAAACAAAGAATGCTCGCTTTACATTTCGAAATAAGGAGTATGTCTATTTAGGGACAAGACCTTTGCGCTACACAACAGGCAGCCTGAAAGAGCTGCTCTCGTGAGTCAGCTACGATATTACAAATCACGGTAGGTTTTCTCGTTGCGCTTACGGACATAATCAATCCCAATTTTTCCGTTTTCATAGTGGAAAAATATCCGATAATTCCCTGTTCGGCATCGAAAGAAATTGTCTTGTAATCTCACGATATCGAGGCCGATCGTATCACCGGTGATCAATTGGTCTATCGTGCCAATGACCAAGATCCTACTTTTCCCGCTGAGCTTTCGCAGCAGCTTTTCGTACTTTTTCATCCTCTTTTTGATGCTTTCGCAAGATGCTTACGAACTCCTCGGCGGGAATACTCTTGCCGTTATTATCTCGATCCTTATCAAATATCGTGATCCAATTCCCGTCATTCTCATCCTCTTCAAATCGCGCAGGGGCAATAGTAAGCATGCGCCCCTTAGTGCGTACAATGACATGCTCCGTACCCACTGCAGAGCGCCACTTGCTTGGCAACGTGATCTGTCCCTTGCTCGTCATTTTCTGGACTCGCCGTATGTCTTTTGTTTCCATGAGTAGCATAGTATTACTTTCTTACTTTCTGTCAACTTATATCGGCAATCCGCCCGGCGGAATGGTGCAGCCGGCGGGGTTGGGCTCCACTTCACAGAGGCAGCGGATGAACGAATCGATGGGTTGATCCGGGTCGCAGGTGCGGATGTCTTCCGGCGTAGGATTTCCACTCTGGCCACCACTTCCGCCACCGCCCGATGTGCCTCCCGAGGAGCCCCCTGTACCGCTTGAACTTCCCTGCCCGCCAGTGCTCGTGCCGCCCGTCCCTTGGCCTGAAGCCGTGCTCGAAGCCGTGCTGAAGAGCGGCGGCGGGTCGGTGTTGTCGCCGTCCACGCGCACTAACGTCTCGCTCAAGAGTTTCTCGCTCGCCTCGTGCACATTGCACACAAGACCAAAGCGCGTCGATTCGTAGAGTATCGGCGAGGTCGTCGTGCCATTCTGCCCTCCGCGCTTGATGACGTCGTAATCGTCATCAATGATGGCGCACGCGAGAGGGCCCCCATCGGTGCCAACGCTTGACCATCGCAGCTCGGTCGTTTCTCCGCGCTCGACGATGGAGAGGGTGGCAATGATAGTGCCTTCGATCTTCTGCGGCGGCTCGGTGGGCTGCGAGGGTTGTTGCGGAGGCTGTTGCGGCTGCGATGGCTGGCTTTGTTCACCGCCGCCAAACCACGCCAGTAGTCCCTGCAAAAGTGCATTCAATAAACTCATCCCGCCTTGCATGAAGCCTCCCGAACTACCCGACGGACTTGAGGGTGGCGGTGGAGTTTCCGGGGATGGCGTCGGTTTACGCTCTGGGGTAGGAGGTGGTTGTGGCGGCTTTTCTCCTGAAGTATCCGAAGTGGTTTTTGCTCCTGAACCTGAACCTTCCTTCGGCGCTGGGGCTTTCGTTCCGGTCTCCCCACTTTTTGAGGCATCAGCTGTCCCTGCACCTTTCGCACCTGCCCCCGATGGCGGAGGGGATTTTCCCTCGGGCGGCACACTTGTTACTACACCCCCACTCATATCATTGAAAGGAGGCACGGTTCCGGAAGAACCCGGTTGAGCTTGCCCTTCGGTTGCCCCTCGTGTGGACCCGGTTCCCGCAGATGTAGGAGTGGACGCCGTGCCAATTCCAGTTGCGTTTAACATTTGTGACCACCCCGCTACTCGCGTGATAATTCCCGCACGCTCGGTATCTCCAACTTGTCCGCCATTTCCTGATTGTGCCTGACCCGAAGCGCCACCTCCATCTGTATTTAAACCAGTGCCCGCAAACCTTCCTACCCCTGTACCTACACCTCCTTCTCCTCCGGTTCCGCCAGAACCTGTATTAAGACCTGCGCCTTGCGCATTGCCGACGCCGGTTCCTTGCCCCGTGCCTTTCGCAGCACCTTCTCCAACGCCACCCTCTACCCCCGAATGGGGAGCTGATTCCTGTGTCAATGCTTTCCATAAATCCTTCGCCGCCTCCAAAAGAGGTTTGGGAGGCTGTGCGCTTGAAGTCTCAACAACTTGGGGGGCGTCGCCGGTTGGGGAACCTTTCGGAGGAGCCGCCGTCTCGGCAACCTTTGACTCGCCAGGAACGTTTGTCTGGCGCCCTGGTAATTCCTGATTAAGTGGCCGGTCTTTTTTCGGTTCGGGGGTTGGAGGTTCTTGTGGAGATACGGATGCAGTTTGTGTTTTTTCTTCAGGTAGAGCTTTTTCCGCGTTCGCTACAACTGTTTCAAGTTGTTTTGATTTTTCGGCAACAACTCCTGCAGCTGCGGCAAGTTTTCTCCCTACCGGCTGAAGGCTCCTCTTAGGCTCACCCTTTTGACTCTCTGAATATTTAGTCTTGGTTCCAAAAAAGTTTGGTAACTTATTAAAATTCAGGAGTATACTTCGAAGCCTCTTGGCAGCATCGATCGCTGTTTTTGCATTCTCTTGCATCGTCCTTCGAACGTCTCCATCAGTAAGTGGATTCTTTGCTGCTTCTTCCGCAGCTGAAGCAAGTCCCTTGACCCCTTTTTTAGGGTTTCCGTTCACCGCATCTTTTATATCCCGTGACGCTTTGAGAGCAAGCTTCAGACCATCAAGATCTCCAACTTTCTCTGCAGCCTCCATTTTTGCGCGTGCTTTCTCTAGCCTCTTAACTGCATCATCGATGTCGGCTGCTGCTTTCTTGAGCGCTTCTGCATCGTCTTTCGTTCCTGTCCCTGACGCCTGCTCGGGTTTTTTCTCGGATGCAGAAGGGGCTGCTTCTCCCTCTGCTTTGGGTGATTCTGCCTCAGCTATCTCTACAGGTTTTCTTTCAGGCGTGGGGGGTGGTACTACGTCTTCGCTTGGTGATTCTGCCTTACTCTCAGAACCTGTTGGTGGTGTAGTGTCGTCTCCTCCTTGAGAATCTTCAGAAGGTTGCGCCCCGCCTAGCATAGAAGCGCCCATAAAGCCGAATGGAGATGTCGTGCCAGGGTCTGGCGGCTCCTGTTCAGTCTCTTCACTTGATACCCCCGAAGTGCCTGCAGTTGAATCTTCGGTCGCCCCCGTTTCGACTTCCGCCTGGGGAGTGCGGTTGCCGCGGAGAAAAAGTTCAACAAATTCTTCAAAGGCGGATTTCGGTAATGTCTGGGCTGTTGCATTCCCCTCAAACGGATTCTCAACTTGCTGCCACGCATGATTGACATTCCTGCCATAAGGCTGGGCGTCTACAAATCTCGAACCACGTGCAGCAGACCAACCACGAAAATCTCCCACAGCTATATCAAACTTCCGCAGTCGAATCTCACATGTCCCGTACTTTCCGCAATTATTACTCCCCGCCCTGAAGGCTGACCCTGTGTCGTGCGCATATCCGATTACCTTTTTGCGAACATAGGTCGTGTCGTCGTCTGGCTTTTCTGGGTCACCGGTATCGGTCCGCGTATCTTCGCCGTTGGGGAAATTCTTAGGGTCGTCAGTAAGTACATACCTCTTCCCATCGATAGGACTTGTGTATTCAACATCACCCAGATCATAGAACTTGCCATAATTCTCCGGTGCCGTCGCAACTGTCACGTAATCAAACTTACCCAATCTCAAATCATCAAGAGTCCGGGGGAGAGGCTGCCCTTGAGAATCTGTTTCTCCTTCAAGATTGGGACGAGAAGTGGCATACGGACCCTCTACGTTACCTCCCGCTCCTGGCGCATAAAACGTTGTGCGTGCATCAACGGGAGTTCCTTGTGGGGTGTCAGACGGAGGTTCAGCAAGCGATCCTTCTTGTCCCTCCTCAATTCCGCGCTGTGGTGGAACAGCACCCCAGGCGCTGGAAATGAGTTTGATTTTGTCCAACGCGGAGCGGAAAAGATCGGCGAGCGCATCGGCAAGATTCACTCGTGGCTGCTGATTCGTGCCACTCCCTGGAATTGTCGGTTGCGGCCCTTGTCCACTCGAACCCCCTGCCGGACTTCCAGTGCCACCTTGCCCAGAAGGTCGCCCTTGTCCTGACGGCTGTTGCCCACCTGCAGGTTGCTGTCCGCCCGCAGGCTGTTGTGGCCCCGTCGCAACCTTAAGGGGCGACTCATGTCGCGCAGGGTCATTGAGATACTCGGCTAAACCGCCGGAAAAATCTCTCGGAGGGAATGTTTGAGGTTGTGCTTGGGCTTGAGCAATTGCTGCATCTTGACGAGCAAATGCGTCGCGGACATTCTGGGGCAAATTTCCTGAATCAACAACATTCACATCAACAGGTTGGGTCGCGTTATCGCTCACTTTTATCTGATCCTCCGGCGAATACGTAACAGTTCGACCGTCGGCAGTCTCAAATTCTACATACCCGTCTCGCAGCACCTTTCCGGACTCATCCGTCAAGAAAACATCTGGATTGGCTTTTGCTACCTCGGCCACACGTTCAAGTGATGCACCTTCTGGTATCTCGCTTGTTCCTACAAGCTTTCCGTCACTGTCGTAAGCATTCACCTTCGTGATACTTTCTTCGCCTGGATTGATTTGACCATTCCCGGCTTCGAATGTAACCCCATTCACTTCAAATGTGTTCGCCTTTCCTTCTCCAGCCCCAGAAAAAGTGGTCGAAAGGTCGACGCCACCAGTAAAATCGAATGGACTTATTGCCTTACTGTTTTCTCCTAAGAACGCGAGCCCTTCGGTAAAGGTTTCTTGGCCCAGTGCTCTGTTGAGATCTACCAACTTTTGTGCGCGATCTGAATATGGAATAAATCGATCCCACATTCTTTCCATCTCCGTCCGGTCGTCCACCGCCTGCACGATCTCCTTTGCGCGCTGAATATCCTGTGGCGATACGTACTCACCTTCTTGCAGATCTGCCCAGACGTCGTTCACGAAATCCTGATATTCTGGGCTTCGTCCCGCTAATTGATCGGCTATCGGAATGTCTCCAAAATTGATACTGTCAGCAACGCTCGGCGTCTCTCCCATCATGCGGTCCCACATGCCTTGCGCTGTTTCCACCGTGCTTTGCCAGGGAGATTGCTGGGGATCTCCAATCACATTCGGGTCTAGTCCTAAATCTTGTCCAAACGTAACACTGTCAGCGGGAGTGAGGACGTTCGTGAGACTATCCCACATGGCCTGCGCGGTTGCTTTCGTGGCGTCCCAGAGGGAGGAAGCGGTGGTTGTGAACCAGTTTGCGGGGGGATTTGCTTCAGCGGCACTATACGCGCTTTGTGCGGGGCCTGAAAAGTTGTAAGCAAATGGGCTTGGTGCTGCGTTTAACGCTGCGTTTGCGGGAGCAGAGAAATCATAGGCAAATGAGGTTGGTGGGGGGGTCCACGCTGAACTTCCAGCACCAATCGCATTGAGTGCTGCTGTGCCAGGATTAGATGGACCACTCAAAAATGAGGTCGGAGCTGGTGTCCATGCTGGGTTATTTGCACCAATGGTATTTTGAATTTGAGATCCGAATTGTGATAGGCCGGTCAAAGTCGATGCAGGAGTTTGAGAAAGACCACTTTGGGCGACAGATGATAAACCATCAAGAAGCGAGCTTTGTTGCGGAGGGCTCGGCAAAAGTTGTTCAGGAGTGAAGTCGCTGAGCGCCTGACCGACACATAACCCCGTACAACCCGTCCCGCCCGGCGTAAGATTATCTGCCCCTTGATCGACTGTTAGTTCGGGAAGCGTATACGAACCATCAGGATTTTCACCTCCAGCACCACCTCCCTCTACGCCACCAGGCTTCCCTTCCAGGGGTTTACCATCACAACCAGTGGTTCCCTTACACTTATCCTCAACACATTGCCCAGAAACTGCCCCTGATATGCCACCGCTTCCGCAGGAAACGTTCACTTTGCATGTGGGCGGCGGAGGTTCTTTTTGTGGTGGCTTCGCGCTCCGTGCTTCTTGCACTTTTTTCCACCAATCCGCGCAAGTTTGGTTGGCTGCGGTATTGGTCTGCGCGAGACTTATGAATGGGAGCAAGAAGAGGGCCCAGAATACTGCTGTGCAGTAGAAAAAAGGGACCGCGGCGCGCGCGTGTGTCATTACCTCCTATTATAAGGGGTGTGCGACGCAAGGAATTAGATTTCCCCATTTAAAAAGATCGCGGGGCGCACAGAGCGCCCCGCGGGACCGATGCCTTATGGCGTACAGCCTTGTTTGATATGAACAAAGCACTTGAAGTCGCCGATAGCGCATTTTCGAAGCGATTCTTCTTCGGTCGCTCCGTACGCGTAATTCAGCTCCCGTCCTTCGCTTCGAGTGCCGACGGATATGAAGAGACACTTATCCGACACAACCACGAAGGTGCATTCGGTGATGCGCGACACCTTCTTGCATCTCTCGGTCGCTTTCTCGATGGCGGTCTGCGGAGATGCTTGGTCCGCAGCAACCACCCCCGAGAATTTTCCCGGTTTGCTGGCCTTGCCAAGGACAATCGCATACCACGGACCTCCCTGTGTAGAAGTCGATCCGTGGATCGATATAAGAGGACGTTCGTTCGCCTCGGCAAATACCGTGCCAAGAACCGAAACCAGGACGATTAGGTATCGTAGGTATCGTGATTTCATCTCGCATTCCTCCTTTAAGGGTGCGACGTTCAGGCCTTTCTAGACTAATATAAATAATGACACCAAAGACCAAAATGAGTCAATCTAGAGAGATTGATTGGGAAGAATTCGGAAATGGAAGGCGCGCGTCTCGCAAAGCGAGCGCGCGCCACCCGGTGTCAGCCCTTGTACCCCCCGCGGGGCAGTGCCGTCGGCTCCGGAACCAGTGGCACCAGTCCCGTCGGGTGGCCACTCTCGCCAAGGGGAATCGTTATCCCCATGTCGACTATCCGCTGAGCGATGCCGCTCAGCCCCTCGAGTAACCGATACTCCTGCTGGCTGCCACTCGCCGTCGAGGCTGCCACGAGAAATACAAGTAGAGCTAAGCGCTTCATGGCTTGCGGGTCCTTCGGCCCGGTTGCTGGCTTCAACTAATATCATTCATGCACGAAAGAAGCAGCCCGTCAAGGGGCAGTCTGGAGGGGGATAAGTAAGGGCCCCGGCTTTACGGGGCCCAAGGCCGATTATCGCCCTATCCTGAACCATAGGGACCGCGCCCGGCGGCATTGCACTTCGTCGTACTGAGGGACTGTTCGATTGCAAACGAATGCATATCCCTCAATGCGTTGAATATTGATGTAGTTTATTGAAGCCGCATAAGCCAAGCCCAACAGAATCATTCCTATTGATAAGGCAATTGAGGCGGCACCAATCGACCGTGACCGTCTGTACGGAACTCGAGGCCACTGCATGGCACTCTCTCCTCTTGAGTTTAGCAAGCGCCAGCCGCTTGCTTGTCCACGACAAGCGTAGCACAAGAAACCGAAGGAGCGCACGTCCGGCATCGTGCGCCCCGGGGGGAGTCAGCCCCTGTCCTCTCGGTCCCCCTTCGGGGTCGAGACCGGAAACGGATTCTTGATGGGGTTATCCCTGGTGAGAAACACGTCGGGCTCGCCGACCTGTAACCCCTTCGGGTGAATGCTCTCATTCTTATTCAAGAGGATGATAGCGGCCGCCACCAAAACCGCGACAGAGACCTTGAGTGCGGAACCCATGTTCTAAGCGTCCTTCGGCGCTGCAAAAAAAGGGCTTCTACTCTGTGTGAATTCATGCATATGAAAAGAATCTTGTCAAAGGAGGAGGCAGATTTATGCGGAAATTCCTCTTACTCATCAATAAAGAAAGCGACCCCGCTCATGAAAGGGGGTCGCTTGGAACGCTTCGGGGAGCAAGCCAGTCAGTGGCTGACTTCCACGGGCCCCTTGCGAAGCAGGCGTTTGTTGGCCTGCTCCAGCGCGCACGAGTCGGCATCCCAGCCGAGCTCGCACTTGTCCGACTAAAGCCATGCCTGATCGTTGGCCACGATGAAGGTCCGCTGATCCGCAGCAAGTGCTGCGGTAGCGACCACGGCCGCCGTAATCGCAAGGATCGTCTTCCGAATCCTCATGGGTTTCTCCATCAAATGAGGGGGTTGCGTTACCGTTTTTATGATTGCATGAAAAGAGCGGCTCGTCAAGGGGGGCTGAGGCCGCCCCGGACGCTCATTTCATCATTTCATGAATCGCGTTAAGTCAAGATGAAGATTTAAGGTAGATGTGTATAAGTGCGGCCCCGCTTTCGCGGGGCCTTGGGACCTTAAGTCCAGTGTTCCTAGGGACACTGGACGGAGCTCGGCACAGTCGGCAAAGTACACAGCTTCGCTTTGTTCTCCAAGTAGACGGAATGTCCCCAGGCGATATACGCTATCGCCATCAGAATCACGGCTACCGAGAGAGTTGTCGACAATCTCCGCAGTCCCATTGAGTCGTTGTTGGAGTTCGTGGCAAGGCTCATTGGCTTCTTCCTCCTCACAAGCAAGCGCCTATCGCTTGCTTTCTCCATAAAAAACGTAGCACAAAAAAACAAAAAGTCTATCTCTCTCAATGCCATTTCAAGCTGTGTATTACAAACTGCTCAAAAAATCGAAGAATCCCTGGATAAGCGAGATGATGGTGGATATAAGGCTGGTTACGTTGAGAGGGACAAAGAATCGTGGTTTTACGTTGCTTCACCTACCATTTTCTGCACCTTCACCTTCAGGGGCGGTATATGTCTTTGCACCACATCTCACACCAATTCGACGTCAACTTCAAAATATTCATGGATGAGTTTGTTGCGCATATCAGCGATGTCCTGCCATGGAATGTCCGGATGCATCGCCTTAAGATCCGGCGGGAGATTACGCACGGCTTCTCCTATAATTTCGAGACGCCTCACTATCGCGTCTTGTATATCCACATCCTGAAAGAAATCCTCTTTCGTAATAGTGCCGACGGTTTTTTCGATGCGCGCGATGTGTTCGGCAATGTGGTCAAGAAGCACGTCCGACGCCTTGATCATAACAGGGGTTTCTCATCCTGTGCGATGTATTTCTGCAGGAGCGGCGAAACGGATCTGTACGTCCCGAGATCGACTTTCTTCCCGAGTTCTTGCGCAAGCTCTCTTTCCAGACCGATAAGATCAAGTAAGCTCTTCCCTTGAGGAAATTCGACAAGAATATCGATGTCGCTGTCCTCCCGCGCTTCTCCGCGAGCGTGAGAACCAAAAAGAGACGCGCGGCGCACCCCGTGCGCGCGGAGAATAGGGGTTATCTTTTTTTGTATATCAGCGACTTGCATGAGAGCAGTCTATCACACTACGCTGACGCGTCAGAGTCCGCCCGGCGGAATCGTGCAGCCGGCGGGGTTCTCGACGCGGCAGAGGCAGCAGACACCCCCCATCAGAGAGGATCGCTTGGATGTGGTATAGTACCGGCATGGATGAACAATTGCGATTGGTCGCCGAAAAGGCTCGTCCGATCTTCAAGAAATATGGCTTCCGCAAGGTCGGGATTTTCGGCTCGCGGGCGCGTGGCGATAATCGCAACAACAGCGACGCTGATTTCGTGTTTTCTGACCAAGGCTCCCCGATTACCTATTTCGAGAAACTACAGGCGGAAGCCGATCTTAAAGAAGCGCTGGGGGTCGACGTCGACCTCGTGCCGGACACGCGTGTCGTCGCGCGGATGCGGCCCTCAATCAAGCGTGACCTGAAGATAATCTATGAAGGATAGCAATGCCTACATCGATCTCACCATTGCGGCATGCAAGAAAGTAACGGAATATATCACCGGGATGTCGATGGAGCAGTTTCTCGCGGACTCGAAAACGCAAAGCGCCGTCATCATGCAGTTGCAGATCATTGGAGAGATGTCTAAAAAGGTGCCTACACATATTCGCGAGCACATAGACGTTCCTTGGAGCATGATCGTCGGATTGCGTAACATTATTTCGCACGAGTATTTCATGCTCGAGTTGGGTACGATCTGGAACATCGCGAGCCGCGACGTACCCGAACTTGAAACGAAACTCCACGAATACCTACGAGCACAGGGGACATCGTACATGCCGCCTTTCGACGACGCGACACCTTTGCTTGAATAATATTCTGTACACTCCTTGAACGGCAAGTTGGTGCAGATACCTCCCGGCGGGATGGTGCAGCCGGCGGGGTTGGGTTCGGCTTCAGAGAGGCAGCGGGTGGAGAAAATGCGGGTGCTCAAGGCTTAAGTTCAATGCCTACCTTTTTCGCAATTTCCTTAAACCAACGATCGTGCCTTTCGAGCTGCTGTTTGATCACCGCATATTCGAGCAGGATATCGCCGATTGATTTTGTGAGTTTATCGACCGCGACGGTCAGTTGCTCAATGTTGTGTTCAATTCTTGCCAGACGCTCACTGAGTTCTTCCTTGAACAGGTTGAACTCCTGTTGTGTGACCATCGCGCTGATGACTCTGTCCAATTTTGAATCAATGGCGCGCAGTTGACGGGGGATATTTCCTGATGCCTCTTTTTTCCTTTTTCTCGCAGCCTTCTTCATGCACCACAGCCTAGCATGCCGGAGTCGACGCGCAACTTCTGCTGATAGCAGCGATCGATGATTGCTTCCTTCAAATCCCTCCCGGAGGGATGGTGCAGCCGGCGGGGTTGGGCTCCGCTTCGCAGAGGCAGCGGATGAAGGAGTCGATGGGCTGCTCCGGGTCGCACGTGCGGACGTCGATGGGCTGCGACAAACTGCTGCTCGCATCGCCGCTCGCAGTGCCTCCGGAATCTCCTGACGCACCCACGCTCGTTCCCCCACTAGTGCCGGAATTAGTGCCCACAGGCGCTGCTTGGGAAACGGGACCGCTCTGTGAGAACAAGAGCGGCGGATCGCTTGTATCGCCATCGACGCGCACCAGGGTCTCATTCACGAATTTGTCGTTCCCGCCCGCGATGTCGCAGATGATGCCGAAGCGCGAAGATCCGTAGAGCGTCGGTGATGACGCGGTGCCGCTCGTGCCGCTTGCGATGACGTTCAGGAGCGCATCGACGATCGCGCACTTCGGCGAGCCGACGCTCGACCACGACAATTGCGTGGACTCTCCCGCGTCGAGAAGCGACGGATTCGCTGTGATCGCCGCAGATGGAGGGGTGGATGGTTGTGGTGGCGGCCGTTGCGGCGGCTGTGGCGAAGAAGAACTCCCCGCGCCCCTATCCGAGCCCCCGCCGAAAAGACTTAAGAGACCCTGCCAGAGCGCACTTAAGAAATTGAGGCCGCCTTGTACGAACCCGCCGCCCGATGATCCTCCACCGCTTGAGCTGCCGCCGGGGCCGCCGCTCGAACTCGGCGCGGGAGCACTTGGTGGAGCGCTTGGCCCGGACGAGGGGGGTGGTGAGGCGGATGTGGGAGGAGCGGCTGGCGCCAGAGGCTGTGGCTTCTGCACCGGCAAGGGCGGCGTTGCGGGCTGCGGCGTGGGTGGCGCGGGTCGCGAAGGCGGAGCCGACCCCAGTATTGCGTCGGGTGGAATTGTCTCCGCAGGAAAACTGGAAAATTCTGCGCCGGCAGATGGCGTTTCTGCCGTATAGATCGGAGAACTGGAAACACGCGCGCCGGTATCTCCCATCCCTGTCGGCCCAACAGAAGCCTGCCATGGCTCTCCCAGTGTCTTGGAATACGTGAGGCCAACTCCACTTTCCCTCGCGAGAATGCTCATGCGCCCTTCCATGTTCGAGAGCGCTTTCTCCATTGCTTTAATTTCTCCAACCCATTGCGGCTCCAAATATTCGGGAAGGGACAGCCGCGTGATCCGCTGCCCGGGAAACGGCGCGTTGTTTTTTGCGTCAAAAAGTTGTTTCGAGAGCACGTTGTAATTCTCGACGAGTTTTTGCAACTCGGCTTGCTTCGGCGTGAGCGAAGAGTCGGCGCTCGGCACGCCGCTGCGCGCCTCCTGACGCAACTTCGCGATGCCTTCGGCATATCCGAGAAGTTTCTGTCGATTGACCGCGGCATCGAGCGCGCGCTGCTCCGCGGATTGTAAGAAATCAGGTAGCCAGGGTATTCGATCCGCCAATTCTACTTCACCAAAAGCAGAAACTGCGAATCGATCCCTCGCCCACCGCGCGCCTCCGATTTTTTCTTGCAGGAGGCGTCGGGCGGTTCCCACCGCTTCCGCATCTCCCGCGATGTCGCCCGTCATGAGGCCTCGTATCACTTTATCCGCGTATTCATTTTCTGCTTCGTCACGCGCATCGCCCGCCGCATATCCTTCTTCCAGCTTTTGGGCGAACTCGCTCTCCAAATCTCGCGGCCACCAGTCGGGATGTTTAGGGAGCGGCGGACTCTCTCCGCGCGCGCCGGGGCCGGCCTCGGCTGTTTGCACACCTCGTCTCCCGCTCTCGCCGCGGGGCGAGGATGGTGACAATTCCCTTTCTATATCCTCAATGGCACCCGGAGGAAAAACGTCGGGACGTTCTACCTGCTCTTTCATCAATTCCTCCAGACTCTTTTCGCCGGGCGGCGGAAAGCCGCTGCGATCCGGCCACGTTCCGAAAGGCGAAGGAGGCGCACCGAGCTTCAGAGCATCTTCGATCGCCTTCTTTCTTTCTTCTTCTGCGCGACGCGCAGCTGCCTCTCGCTCTGCCGCTCGCTGTTCCTGAAATTGACGCAGTATTTCTTCAGTGCGTTGATTGACGTCTGGCGCTTGCGCTAGTTGAGGCGCAGGCTGTGGGGTGGGCTGTGGCGCGCCTTGTGGGAAAGAAGAAGGCCCCGCGCTCCCGCTCGACCCGCCACCTCCGAGACCGGCGAGCCAATTCATGAGCCCGGCGAAGAAATTCGCAAATCCGCTCCCCGAAGCAGAGCCCGAGCCCCCGGAATTCCACTGGAAGGTGTTTCCTGACGAAGGATATGAGCCGAAACCCCCGCCTGATGTGCCCCCACTGGGAATCTCTCCCACAGAAGCGTTCGGAAGAAGTGGTGATGGAGAGATGGGATTGATGGGAAAGGTGGATTGCGCGCCGTCGCCTTCCCCTACTGTTGCGTTCGGAGGAAGCGGTGAGACTAGCGCGTTGGGAGAAGTATTCGGTTGCGCAGTCGCATCAGGAGTCGTGTTTGGCAGTGCGCTATCGGGCGGCACCGGGTAAATGTCCGATGGTTGGATTGATGAAGAGGGCGCGTCCGGATTCATGTTGGGGTTTGCAGAAGCATTAGGATCGAGTTCTGAAGTCTGTGTGTTCGGTAGCAGCGGCTGGGTAGGGACTTGTTCGATGTCTTCGGCCTCCGGAGGTGGACCAGGTTGATTCTGCGCTTCGCATTTGTCCGTTCTGCACCGCCCTTTAATTGGCCCACACTCACCGGCAACGATAACACTTGCAAGTTGACCCATGCCACTTTGGGTAACCGCTTTGCATGGATCATCGATTGTGCACTCGGGACCATATTCCGGAGGTACGTATTTCGGATCCTTCGCCTTCTTTTCCTGCTCTTTTTTCCACCAATCGGCGCATTGCTGATTTGCGTACTGCACCTTCTTTTCAAGATAGCTGTCGCCGCTTTGCGCGGCCGAAATGCCAAAAGAGAACAGTAGAGCCGCCAAGAGAATTCCCCCCGCAAGAACAAAGGATGCATACGCGGTATGCGTCATCTTTCGCATTATACGTGGCGTGGCCGCCCTTTCGGGCGGCCGCGCGCGATCCCTGTTGAGAACTTTCCGAGATTACATGTCGTCGCCCATGCCCATACCCCCTCCCATCGCCGGCATGTCTTTCTTTTCCTCTGGTTCGTCTGCGACAGCGGCTTCGGTCGTCAATAACACTGCTGCAGCGGAAGCTGCATTCTCGACACAGCTACGCGTCACCTTTACCGGATCGATGATGCCCGCCTCGTACATATCGACGATAGCCGCCTCTTCCGATTCACTTGCGGCGTCGAAACCGAATGCGCCGTTCTGCTTCACGACGTGCTCGAGAATGACAGGACCGTCTTCGCGGCCGCAGTTCTTCGCGATCTGTAAGAGAGGCGCCGAGAGCGCGGAGACGAGGATACGATAGCCGATCGTGCGTTCGTCGTGCGCCGTTCGGTCCACTTTTTTCATCAACTTGTCCCCCACTTTCGCCAAAGCTGCGCCGCCGCCGGGAACGATGCCCTCCGCGATCGCCGCCTTCGTCGCGTTCACCGCATCTTCGATCTTGTCTTTCGTGTACTTCATCTCCATTTCCGTCGGGGCACCAACGCGGATCACCGCGACACCGCCAGAGAGTTTCGCGATGCGCTCATCGAGCTTTTCCTTGTCGAATTTCGAATCAGTGTTGTCTTTTTGTTTGCGGAGCGAAGCGACGCGGTCATTGATCTCTTTCTTCGAGCCTTTGCCGCCGACGATGACGGTCGAATCTTTCGTCGCGACGACGCGCTGAGCCTTGCCGAGCATTCCCAATTCCGCATTTTCCAGTTTCAATCCGAGGTCCTCGGAGATGACTTGGCCACCAACGGTGATCGCGATGTCCTGAAGCATCTCCTTCTTCCTATCACCGTAGCCCGGCGCTTTTACCGCAAGCACGTTAAATGCGCCACGAAGCTTGTTGACGACAAATGTCGCCAATGCTTCCCCGTCCACATCATCCGCGATGATGACGAGGTCCTTCTTTCCCGATTGCGCGAGTTTCTCCAAAAGCGGGAGTATCTCCTTGATGGTCGAGATCTTCTTGTCGGTGATGAGGATGGAAACATCTTTGATGCTGGCTTCCATGCGCTCGGCGTTCGTTATCATGTAGGCCGAGACGTAGCCGCGATCGAACTCTAAGCCTTCCACATACTCGGTCTCAATGCCGATCGACTGTGATTCTTCCACAGTAACAACACCATCTTTTCCTACTTTCTCGACAACATCCGCTATTTTCGTGCCGAGCTCTTCCGATTCAGCAGAGATGGACGCGACTTGCTGGATGTCCTTCTTGCCCTTAAGAGGCTTTGCCATTTTCTTCAACTCGTCCACGGTGTCTTTCGCCGCCGCTTCGATGCCGCGACGGATCATCATCGCGTTCGCGCCCATCGCGGTGCGCTTCAAGCCTTCGTGCACCAAGGCCTGCGTAAGGACGACCGCGGTCGTCGTACCATCACCGGCTTTGTCGTTCGTCTTTTGCGCGACTTCCTTTACTATCCCAGCGCCCATGTTCTCAAATTTGTCTTTGAGCGTGATCTCTTTTGCGATCGTCACGCCGTCATTCGTGATCGTCGGGCCGCCCCAGGAGCGGTCGATCGCGACGTTCCTGCCGCGGGGACCAAGCGTCACGCGCACCGCATTGGCCACGGTGTCTACACCTCGTTTGAGGGCGTTGCGGACTTCCTGATCGAAAATAACCATTTTTGCAGACATAGGTTTTAGGTTCTAGGTGATAGGTTCTAGTAAATACACATTCACTTAATAAATAACCGCAAGAATGTCGGATTCGTGGACGAGGAAGTATTCGCTCTCATCGCTCCCGAACTTCACCTCGTTGTCCCAGCCTGCGTTGAAATACACCTTTGCGCCGACTTTGACCGTAATCGGGATAAGTTTTCCATCATCGCTCTTCTTCCCCGGACCAACAGCGATAACAACGCCGCGCTTCGACTTCTCCTTCTCCGCCGTGTCGGGAATGATGATGCCCGCAGGAGATTTCGTATCTTCCTTCTCTTCCCGCTTCACCAAAACACGATCGCCTAAGGGCTGGACCGGATGACTCGAGCGCGCGGCGGGAGCCGTCTTTTTCGCTTTCTGCTTGCTTCTTTTGGCCATACGTTGGTTACTGGATACTAGTTACTAGATACTGGTAAATTCAATTTCGGGCGCATTATAGAGGAGAGACGAAGGAGATGTCAACCCAACGCTTGACATGCGCTCGAGTGCAGGGTATTATGCCGCCAGATTTCGGTTGCTGCGATAAGAAGCTGATTAGTGACGGCTCCTTGTCGCAGCAACCAACCGCTGCTATAGGAGAGCGAAATGAGAGCGAGACTAATAGTGGCCCTCTTGGGACTTCTCTTTGTCATCGGAGCAGTGATCGCTGGCTTCTGGAGAGTTGACGGCACACTAACCGGGATGGCAGGCCTCATCGGACTGATAATGGTGATCATTGCCATCGCTCCACCTAATTCTCCTCCGCGCCGTTCTATCGACATCCTCGACCCAGACGAGGACGGCCGGTAATTCGCACCTGGAGCCGGCCGAGCGCGAGCACGGCCGACTCCATTTCTTCCTTCACTTTTTTTAACTTCTACTTCTACCTTTTGACTTTTACCTTTTGACTTGGTACTCTATTCCCATGGAACTCTCGGCGGTACTGCCCTACGTGCAGATCGCCCTCTCGGTCCTCCTCATGGCTGCCATCCTCTTGCAGCGCACGGGAGCATCCTTAGGGGGCGCTTTCGGAGCTGACAACTTCAGCACCGGTTTCCACACCCGGAGGGGTTTTGAGAAGACCCTCTTCAATGCGACCATTGTGCTTGGTATACTGTTTGCACTGAGTGCGCTCATCAATTTACTCATTAGTTAAGTTTGAGTTAGTTCACAGATCCGCATGTGCGATCTGTCGCGAGATTAACTCGTATTGTTTTGATTCATGATCCCCCCTACTACAGAATGGCGCGTACCGCGCTTGAAGACTCTCGAAGAACTCCTGCGCATCTTCTCGCCCGCCGAGCGGCTTGCGCTCTACGTGCTCTCATTCTTTCTCGCGCTTTCCGCGTTCGTGCTTCTTATCGAAGCGAACGCGCTCGTCTCCGTCGAAGTCCCTGCCCCCGGCGGGACTCTCACGGAAGGCATCGTCGGAACGCCGCGCTTCGTGAATCCGCTCCTCGCCGCCTCACAATCCGACCGCGACCTGACGACACTCGTCTACTCCGGGCTCCTGCGGGAAGAACCTGACGGCACATTTACTCCCGATCTTGCCGAGAGCTATGAGATATCGGAAGACGGCACCGTCTATACCTTCCACCTGCGTGAAGGCCTTACCTTCCATGACGGCGCGCCCTTAACCTCCGATGATGTCCTCTTCACCATGAGTCTTGCACAAAACGTCGACGCCAAAAGCCCGCGCCGCGCCGACTGGGAAGGCGTGACCGTCGCAGCACCGGATGCGCAGACGATCCAATTCACCCTGCCGCACGCGTATGCGCCATTCTTGGAGAATGCTACGCTCGGCATCTTACCGAAGCACCTTTGGGAGAGCGTCCGCGTCGAAGAATTCGCCTTCTCGCCTCTTAATACGCATCCGGTGGGAAGCGGCCCGTACAAGGTACGCGATGTGATCTTCGACGAAACCGGGGCGCCCACGGCCTATGAGCTCACGCCCTTCTCTGAGTTTACCCTCGGCGAGCCGTATCTTACGCGCATCACCTTCACCGTGTATGTAAACGATGCCGCGCTCCTCGCAGCGTACGAAGGTGGAGACATCGACAGCTTCGTTGCATCATCGCCGAAGACCGTGCCTGAGACGTTTGTGAGGAGCGCACAGGTGATGCGGATGCCCTTGAGCCGTATCTTCGGCGTCTTCCTTAATCAGAACCATGCCGCAATTCTCACGAATGCTTCCGTACGAGCCGCGCTCGATGCCGCGCTCGACAAAGAGTTCATCATTAATAGCATTCTTGGCGGTTATGCATCCGCGCTCGAGGGCCCCATCCCTCCGGAGCTTCTGCCCCGTGAGAGAGTAGAATCTGCGTCATCAACTATAGCAACCACTACTCCCGAACTTGATCATAGTGAGGAGGCACAACGTATTCTCTCACGGGGCGGCTGGAAATTCACCGAGGCGAGCGCGACGAGCACTGAAGGACGAGGCTCGTGGGCGAAAGATAAGCAGACACTTTCCTTGACGCTCACCACCGCAGACACCGAAGAGTTAGTCGCAACCGCAAATGCGGTCGCCGAAAGCTGGAGGGCAGTCGGAATACCGACCGAGGTGCAGGTCTACCCCCTACAGGATTTCAATCAAAATATCCTACGGCCGCGCAACTACGACGCGATACTCTTCGGCGAAGTCGTCGGCCGCTCGCTGGACCTCTTCGCGCTCTGGCACTCCTCGCAAAGGAACGACCCCGGATTGAACCTCTCGCTCTACGCGAACGCCGCGGCCGACAAAGCACTTGCCGCCGCACGCGCAGAAACCGACGCCGAGGTACGGCTCGACCTCTTGCGAGAATTCCTCGCTGAAGTCGAGGGAGACAAACCGGCAGTATTCCTCTACGCGCCAGAGATCATCTACTTACTTCCCACCTATGTGCACGGTGTCGAGCTTGGCACCGTGACGGAAAGTTCGGAGCGCTTCGCGAACGTGTACGAATGGTATCGCGATACGGAGCGCGTGTGGGATATTTTCGTCAAATAACCAAATTCAGCACAGAAAAAGCCACTTATTAACCATCCATTAAGAAACCTTATAACTTTTATGTTTACCCCTCATTCACATTCAGCAAATACCCCTGCGACCCGGCCAGCCCGGCCCGGACCCCTGCCTGCTGGCAGGCCAGGGCACCACGCCCGCCCGCCGGGACACCCTCCGCGGCGGCCGGGCCGTTCGTTCCGTCCTGGCCGGACAGGCCCCAAACACCCACGCCGCGAAAAGATGGTGCGCGTCGCGCATGCGGCGCCAAGCGTCCGCGCGCGCCCTGCAGCACACATCCCGCCGCTTCCGCCGAATACCGTGCGCATTATTCCCTTAGGCGGCGTCGAGGAGATCGGCCGCAATATGACGGCCGTCGAGATCGGCGATGACATCTTCGTCCTCGATTGCGGGTTCCAATTCCGCGAAGAAGAGACGCCAGGCGTCGATTACATCCTGCCAAACACCGGTTACCTGGAGGAGCGGCGTGGCAAGATCCGCGGCCTCCTTATTTCTCACGGCCACCTCGACCACATCGGCGGTATTCCCTACATCATCGACCGCATCGGAAATCCGATGGTCTACACGCGGCGCTTGACCGGTATGATGATTAAAAAGCGCCAGGAAGAATTCGCGCAAACCGTGCCCGTGCAGATCCGCGAAGTCGAAAGAGACGAGGTCATACGGCTTGGGAATCACACCGTGCGCTTCTTCGGCGTGACCCACACCGTCCCCGATGCGATGGGCATCGTCATCGAGACCGCGTGGGGCGATATCGTCTTTACCGGCGACATCAAGCTCAATCACAAAGACGGCACGCCCTCCGAAGAAGAACAGCGCGAATTCGGCATGTTTAAAGACCGCAACGTGCTGCTGCTTCTCATGGATTCCACGAACGTCTGGCAGCCGGGCTTCTCCATCCCCGAAGCGAACGTGTATGCGACCTTGGAAAGAATCGTTACCGAATCGAAGGGGCGCCTTATCGTCGCGATGTTCGCCTCCCATTTGGAGCGCCTCATCCGCGTGATGCAATTCGCGGAGCAGAGCGCGAAAAAGGTCGTCATTGACGGCCGCTCGATGCGCACGAATATCGAGATCGCGCGCGAATTAGGCCTCATCAAGTATCGCGACGAGACGGTCATCAACGTCGAGGACATCGACCGCTTTCCACCCGAGCGGCTCGTTATCCTCGCGACTGGTGCCCAAGGCGATGAATTCGCCTCACTCGCGAGGATCGGGAACAAGACGCACAAATACATCCGCATCAAGCCGCATGACACGGTCGTCCTCTCCTCCTCCGTCATTCCGGGGAACGAACGCGCGGTGCAGAAATTAAAAGACAATCTCTCGCGCCAGGGCGCACGCATCATCACCTATCACGCCTCCGACGTGCACGCCTCCGGCCACGGCAACCGCGAAGAAGCGGTGTGGATCCACAAGCAGATACGGCCGAAGTTCTTCGTGCCCGTCCATGGCTACCACTATATGCTCCGCGTGCACGCGGACGTGGCGGAAGAATTGGGTGTCCCGCGCGAGAATATCGTGGTTCCCGACAACAGCTCCATCATCGAGATCCGCGAGGGCGAGAAGATCGCGCTACTTCCTATGAAAGCGCCGCATGAATTGCGCGTCGTCGAGGGACACACAGTAAGCGAACTCTCCGATGTCTTGATGCGCGACCGGAAAGCCCTAGGACAAGAAGGCTTCTGCGTCGTTGTCGCGACGGTGGATCGTCGCACGGGACGTCTCCATAAATCACCCGACATCATCTCGCGCGGGTTCGTCTACCTCCGCGACAACAAAGAGCTTATGGATCAGACGCGTCTCATCATTCGCAAAAGCGTCGAGCAAGCAATGCGCAACCCCCGCGCGGCCGACTTGGACGCCGCCCGCGAAGATTTGGCGGAAAACGTCTCCCGATTCTTGCTGATGAAGACGCAGAAGCGACCGATTGTCATTCCCGTCATTGTGAGCGTATAAAGAGAGCCCGGGCGCAAATCCCGGGCTCTTGAGTTGAGAGCAGCTGCTTCATAATTAGCTTTGCGCAGACGGCGTTTGGCTTATGGTGCGAAGCGCAAACGCGGCAAGCGCAATTGCGGCGCCCACATTGATGCAGATCTCGAAATTGCTCTGCGCCATGAGCGTTCCCATGGCCACAAAGCGATCTGCGATCATGTATGAAAGCGCGACGAATGCCGCCATGCCGGCGACCTCGCGGGACCAGCCGACCATGTGTCCCCAGAGAGCAAAGTGGAGCACTCCGACAACAAGCGCGGCCGTCTCTCCTGCCCATCCAAGCTGTGAGCGAATAATGCCGACAAACACAAAGACTGCCGTTGTAAAGCCGATGAGATCGAAACGGTAGCCTCGCGCCCATTCGCTCCAGGCCTGCACACGCTCCTTCAGCGCCTCAAGTTTTTGCGCTCCATCCAGCTGATGCACATTGTCATTGCCTGATTTCTTCGGTTCCATCCAATCCTCCTGTGGTTTGATGGGTGACGAAAGCGAGATGCCTTCTTCAAAAACACTACACCTCTCGCTCGTCGCTGACAAGCCTCCATTGCCGCCCCCTCTTTTCTATCATCCCCTCGTTTATGAGCGCTGCAAGCGCCCGCTCGAACCTCTTCGATGAGTGACTTCGTAAGTCAATCATCGGCTTACCGCCCACCATGCGTTTCAGAATTGCTCCGCGCATTTGGCGAAGCGAGCCTTCGAATTTCGATTGCTTCATGCGGTGCGCGCTACGGCGCGAGGGGTTGAGGTGCGTTTTTTTGAGGTAGGCGCCGTAGTCCATCAAGGCAGCGTGCCACGTCCGCGGGTCTTGTCCTCGCGCCGCTTGCTCTGCAATCACCCGAATTTCCGAATCATGCACATACGATAACTTATGCCGGCCGTTACTAGTTATCGTATTCGTCCCTGACGAGAAAAAATGATGGATAAAGACGGAGCGGATGTTGGTCTCGATAAGAACATCAGGTTCGTTGAATGCGAAAACTCTGATGGCGCCCGCGGTATACAGGCCGATACCGGGAAGTGCGATGAGAGCGGCCGCCATGTTTCTCAACAATTTCTTTCGCACATTCGCGCAGTAGCTTCGCGCGTCGGTTGTATCCGAGGCCGCTCCAACACTGGAGGACAGAAACTAGAGAACTGGAGGCCAGACGCTCAATATTTGGGAAATTCTTAACCCATCGCTTGAAATATGGCACCACTCTATCGACTTGAGTCTGCTGGAGCATGATTTCGGAGACGAGAATTTTGTACGGGTCCTTCGTCTTGCGCCATGGAAGGTTGTGCCGACCGTTCTTCTTCCAATACCCCACAACTAACTTGCGAAAGGAGGTGGCGGATGCGTTTTTTGGGTCTTTCGCAGCGTGATGACGCGAGAAGGAGCGCCCCGCCAGCAGGCGGGGACGCGACCCAAAAAACGCATCCGCCACCGATCTAGAGCTCATATATCACATCCTTCCGCTCCACCACCACTTTCCACCCATTCCTTTTTGCGTGCTTGTACAACTTCGAATTCGGATTGAAGCAGATAGGCTTCTCGACGAGTTCGAGGAACGAGACATCGGATTCGGTGTCCCCCACCCCGATAGATGCTTTGAGCGTGAGGTTTTCTTTCTCGACGGCGCGCCGGACGATATTCGCTTTATTGAAGATGATATGTTCGTCAATGACGTTCCCCGTGAAGGCGTCGTTGGGCCCGATCTCGTACATCATGCCGTAGGTTTTGTCGAAGCCGAGCCGCGGACAGAATTTATCGAGAACCGTTTTGGGCGAATGCGAAACGGCAAGCAGATAATAGCCTTTTGCTTTCAATTCTGGCAAAAGGTCGCGCGTGTAGCGATAGACTTGCTTCCAGCGCATCTCGACCATTCGCTCGGCGGCATCAGCGAGCGCGCCGTAGTGCATGCCTTTGATGTGCTTCCTGAACGAGACGACCATCGCGTCAATATAGGCGCCGTAATCCCCTTCGCGATCGAGCCATTTCTGGCGCTTCTTCTCGTATTCAGCGCGCACCTCCTCGGAGAATGCGCCGTCCAGGACCAACTGATCGACGAGCTGAATAAGCAAACTGGAACGAAAGATGGTGCCATCAACGTCAAAAATCGCCACCTTTCGCATATTCTTCATTATCCCCATACTACAGCACGAAGTGACGTTGGAAAATTGTACATTTCCCGGTACAGTCTTCTCAGGCGTCAACAATGGGAGTTCGAGCTATGACGCATACATGCGAATTAAAACGGTCGTCCGCCTGTACGGGCGAAGCATATGCCCAAGTTGAGTTGAAGCGAGGAATTGTATGGGGGTGTTCACCATGCATCGACGCTCTTTCCCGGCGATTCGCTGTCCGGTACAACCTCCCGTACGTCGACGATCGAGTAAACGACAAAGAGAAGTCTGTCATCGATAGAGCACCGCTCGACTTCTAGTCAGTAGTACATTACGACGCGCGTGGCCACCAGCCACAAGACTCCCGAACGCTTGCGCTCGGGAGTCTTCTTTGAGAACCCTCTACTCAGACGGACGGCTACGCTTCGCTCGCCGTCCTGCTCTCCAATACGGGAAAACTACCCTGGCCGGGCAGGCAGTTTTTCACAACCTCTTTCGTTTTTCGTTGGCTGAAGGCCAACGAAAGGCAGCTGGTGGCCACAGTTTTGTTAAGGGATGCTGTGAGCAATCGTGTTTGTGCGCTTTGCAGATGTAGCGGCCGTAGAGAACAAGGCCGTTGTTGACGTATTTCCAATCTTTTTTCGGAATGAGTGCCTCAAGGTCTTTTGAAATCTTCGACAAGTCAGACTTGTCGGTAAGATCGAATTTGCGCGCGAAGCGCTTCACATGCGTATCGGTCGGAATACCTTCCCAGATATCATAGAGTTCGCCGAGGATGACGTGCGCGGTTTTATAGCCGATGCCGGGGAGTTTCTGTAAATCATGTGCGTTCTGTGGGATGATGCCGCCATAATTCTTGCAGAGAATTATGGCGGCACGAATAATATGCTTCGCCTTGTTCCTGAAAAACGGAATTGATGAAATCTCTTTTTGAAACGTTGCCGGATTCGCTTCCGCAAAATCTTTCGCCGATGTACATTTCTTGAAAAGTGTCTCTGTCACCTTATTCACCGCCTTGTCCGTGCACTGCGCGGAGAGCACGACCGCGACGACGAATTGGAAGGGGGTGCGGTGCTTGAGCTCGCTCTTAGGTTTTGGATAGGCTCTCTTCAAATACCGCACGATCTTCGCCGCGCGTGCACGACGGCTTATCTCTTTATTCCCCATGCAGGCCGTCTGGGAAACGAGTTTTGAGTATGTCAGCGAGATCAGACATCTTCTCAAGTATGTCCGTCTGAATCGGGTCTGCATGACTCCAGATATACTCGGCATTGTTGCTCAAAAGATGAATATTTTTTATCAAGACTGCCGTATTCGGAGCGTCGACTGTAAGAAGTTCGGATACCGTTTGATATGCAGCGTCAAAATTCTTCCGCGCGACCCGCACGTTCTCTGCTGTCATCCGACCATGCTGCATCGCCTCGAGCTCGGCTTCTACAAGAGGAGCTATATGTACGACATTAGCTGCGTTTCTTTTTTTCTCCCGCCACGCATCAAGTGACACTACTTCTGCCGATTGTCTAGGTTTTTGGCCTTTTATATCACCTTCCATAGTCATTACTACTGAACTATAACTGGGATCGAAACCGATGCGTCATGTTCGGGAAGACCGGAGGGATTGTCCTTGTGCAAGACCAGTGTCGCCGCACCTGTATAATTCGGCACCGTTATGTGCGCCGAGAACGGCACAAATTCTTCTGTCATCCACTCCCCTTGCGCCTGCACGGGCGTTATAAGGAGCCGACTCCCCCGTGCATCAACCACCTGGAGCGGGAACGACGCTTCAAAATACCAATTGCCGCGCGCCTGCCCTGAAACGGTGAATGTCGAGGGAACCGTCGCCCCTGGCTGCGGTGTCGTAACGCGAATCACATTCTTGTCGGCATTCGTGTAGGTCGCCTGTGCTGCAGGCGTCGGAGTAGTAGTGTTCGGCACGTTCGGGACTTCAGACGCATTCTCGAAACCACCCATGTACCACACGCCCGCGGCAAACGCGATGATGGCGATAAAGAGAGTAAAAAGGAAGCGCATGACAACGAATTGTATCAAAACCAGTTAATGACGGCCACGGAGAAGTAGACGGAGAGCGGCAGGAGCACTGTCATCTGCAGAAGCGGTGTAAGCCCGAGCCCGAAGATGCGCGGCATCGCAAGTGTATATTCCCATTGTTCGAGAGCCATCGCCTTGTATTCAACGAAAACGGCAATACAGAAACCCAAGACGGCGAGGCCCACGTAATCAGAGACACTCGCAGAAAGAAACCACATAATGGAGCCTTTGAAAAACGCAACGAGAACGAGTGCAAGGAATGTATAGAGCACGTCGCCCAAAGTCGCGAGAATAAAAACGGGTAGCGCCCCTTTCATTTTCTCATAATTTGTATACAGATAGATATGCGCACGTTCCCAGAACAGATGCGAGACAAACGCGACCCCGCCGATGACGAGAAAAGGAAGTACTGTTTCCATGCTATTCCTCATATGTTCATACGAGCCCTCTCAAAAGTCAAAACGACCCGCGAGTTTGTCAATGCACATAAATACGGTAGTATGCTTCAACTCCGCGTATGAGTGCCAAAAAGCGCAAAAATATCGTCGTCATCGGTGGCGGTACCGGCACGTTTACCGTCCTCACCGGTCTCAAGAAATACCCCGTCAATCTCACTGTCATCGTTGCTATGACGGATAGCGGCGGCTCGACGGGGATGCTCCGCGACGAACTTGGCGTCCTCCCTCCCGGCGACGTCGCACGCTGTCTCGTCGCGCTCTCGACGCAAGATAAGCTCATGCGGAGCCTTATGGACTACCGCTTTGACAACGGGAAGCTCAAGGGATTGCGCTTCGGCAACCTGCTCTTGAGCGCACTCGAAAAGACGACGGGCAGCTTCCAGAGCGCGGTCGAGCGCGCGAGCGATATTCTACGCACCAACGGCCGCGTCATCCCTTCCACGCTCGATAAGGTGCATCTCATGGCAAAAGTCGGCAAACGCATCATCCGCGGCGAAGAGAAGATCCAAATGACGAAGATGAACGGTTCGCTGGAGTATCTCTGGCTCGAACCCGTAGCGCGAGCAAACCCCAAAGCGCTTGTCGCGATCAAGAATGCCGACGCGATCGTGATCGGCCCTGGCGGATTCTATACGAGCTTGGTCACAAACCTTCTTGTGCGCGGCATTCCCCATGCTATTCGGCAATCAAGGGCCAAAAAGATATTCGTCTGTAACCTCATGACGAAAGTCGAGCATACACGGGGATATAGCGTCGCACGGTACACGGCCGCGCTCGAGAAATATCTCGGCAGACCCGTCGACATCGTCATCTACAACAACAAACAGCCGGATGCAGCACTCCTCAAGCGCTATGCACGCGAAGGCGATACGCTGACCTCGTGGGATGATCTCCCGAAAGAACACGAACTCGTCGGCGCCAATCTCCTTTCGAAGCGCGAAACAACATTCAAGAAAATCGGCACGGCGGGAATCGAAGCCTCGCTCGTACGCCACGACTCCGCGCAGCTCGCCGCTCTCATCGCGCGCATCATGAAAATCGAGAAGAACGGGAAAAAGTAATCAACAGGTTTCCTTGCTCCATTCTGCCTTCTTTGCTATTCTCATTGCACTCACCCCATATCGTATCAAGAGAGTAGTCAGAGTCCTGGCTCAGAGCTACCGGCAACCCCTGATAAGGAAGGTGCCAATTCCAGACCCGCCCTGTTAGAGGCCCGCGACTAAGTGGCAGCTTCTGCGAGGGCAGAGCCTCTAACGGGGCCCGTAAGGGAAGATACTTTTCGAGTCTCTCCTTGCGGAGAGACTGTTTATTTTACTAGTAACCAGTTACCAGCAACTAGCAACCAGTTCCATGCTTCATCTCCTCAAAACCTATACCACCGAATCTGTAACATCAGGACATCCCGACAAGGTCTGCGATCAAATTTCCGATGCTATTTTAGACGCGGCACTCGAACAAGATCCGAAAAGTCGTGTCGCAGTCGAGACGTTCGGCTCGCATGGAACCCTTATGATCGGCGGCGAGGTGACGACGAATGCGAAAGTGAATTACAAGAAGATCGCTGAAGATGTGTACCGTTCCATCGGCTACAAAGAGAAACTCGATATCCTCGTAAGAGTCGCGGAGCAATCAGGCAACATCGCGCAGGGTGTCGATACCGGCGGCGCGGGAGACCAAGGCATCATGTACGGCTACGCGACGGATGAAACGAAAGAGATGCTCCCTCTCGGCGTCGTCCTCTCGCATGCACTTGCCCGGCGGCTTGAAAAGCTGCGTAGGGACACGACGCTCCCGTGGATAAAACCGGACGGAAAGACGCAGGTCACTATCAAGGACGGGAAAGTCATCACGGCGCTCTGCTCGACGCAGCATGCGAAGAACGTCACACAGGAACAGATACGGAAAGACCTCGTGAAGCATCTCTTCAAACCCGTTCTCGGAAATCTGAAAGGTATCGAGATACTGGTGAATCCGACGGGTAAATTTGAACTGGGCGGCTTCGCCGCAGACGCCGGGCTCACCGGCCGCAAGATCATGGTGGACACTTATGGCGGCCTCATGCCGCACGGCGGCGGCGCTTTCTCCGGTAAGGACGCGACAAAAGTCGATCGTTCGGCTGCCTACATGTGCCGGTTCGTCGCGAAGAATCTCGTCGCGAACGGTTATGGAAAGAAAGTTCTCGTCTCGGTCGCCTACGCGATCGGACGCGTGGAACCAGTTATGGTTGAAGCATTCAACGAAAAAGGCAAAGACCTCTCGAAAATCGTGGCAAAACATTTCGACTTCCGCCCGCGCGCGATTATCGAACGCCTGGGACTGCGCCGTCCCATCTTCCGCGAGACGGCTGCCTACGGCCACTTCGGCGTCGAAGGCCGCCCGTGGGAGAAGGTGGAGAAGATATAGAAACTCTTTCTCAACGCAGGGTTTCCGAGACACGCATAAAATTCTGCTGAATTTTTGTACTCTGCTCGCCGCCGTTGCGGCTGCGCAAGGTCTAGTCAACCCTGCGCTGAGGTGAGTTTCTAAAAGAGAAAAGTAGTATTGAAAAAACAAAGAGCGCCCTCAGGTTTCCCTGGGGCGCTATTGATAGATGATCCGCGAAGCGAGATTTAGTCGTAATGAAAAGCACGAAACTCATCGAGTTGCGGCTCCATCGGTTTCGCGAGGGAGTAAACCTCCATCACCTTCTGCATTTCTGGGCCGTCGTGCTCGGCGGCCTTGTCGCGAGCATTTTCACCAGGCGTGACGTAGACAGGATAATCATCGTAGCTAAAGGTGTCGCACACGACAACCATGTGCGTTGCCCCCTGCTCCTGACCTTCCTTGAACCACCTGGCGATATCGCTTCTGGTAGCAGCCATTACAGTCTTCTCCTCTTCCGTCAAAGACCTTGGAGGCTGGAAAATAGCATGAATTAAATCATTTATCAAGATCCTGTTCGTTCTTCCCCAAGAGTGCGAGCGCGAAGGTTGCCATAGTAAGACCAAAATCGCGCACGCCGATCGGGGAGAGGCCGACCTCGATGGTGATGACCACGAGATGCAAACCGAGAAGCAATGCGATCGGGCGCACCCAGATGCCGAGTGCGAGCAAGGTACCGGCGATAACTTCGAACGCGCCGTTTCCGAGCACGACCATCGCAGGCGGCAGATGCAAAAGATTAACCGCCCATTCAGGCACCCAGCCGACCCAGTTGACGCCATCGAGGAGCTGGGAGAAACCGAACCACAAAAATACGGCGGCGAGGCCGAGCCGCAGAATTAGTATCCCCCACTGACTTGACGACATCATATATTGTGTTTTCGTTGTGCAGGCTTAACTTGCACAACAGGGCTTACTTATTGATTATTGCACTTGCATAAGGACACCAATCTTAAAACCAGTAAGGACGGCCGCCTGCTTTGCAGCGCCGCCGTGTTGCTTGTTGAATTTCGCGGAGCCATCGGTGCCGCAGAGTTGGAGAATCGCCTGCTCGCCGCCGGGGTGCTTGGGGATCCATGACGTGAGATCGTAGACATTGCCGTTGATGCTGCTCCAGCAGCTTGCGCGCGTGCTGTGCCGTGCGACTTCCGCCGCGGTGATAGCGCCCGCCTGCACGCTCGCCAGCGCGCCGCCTCCCGCCGCGCCTGCGCCTGAGCTTCCCTGGCCGGGCAGGCCGCTTTGCGAACTTACTGTCGCATCGTCTTCGTCCTCGATTTCTATTTCGTCATCGTCGTCGTCCGCAGCCGCCCGCGGCGCGCTTGTCGCACTATTCGCTTGCTCGCCTGCCGAGCTTGCGGCGGGTATTTGCATCACGGCCTCGTTCGCGCGTTTTTCGTAGTAGGCAAGCCCTCCTGCGCCGAGGATGACGATGATACCAAGTATGATCGTAACGATAGTGTGCATGGCGTTATGGTACTTATGATACAAAAGACGGGCGCTACAGCAACGTCTTTCCAATGAGGACCGCCGTGAGGATGCCGAGGAAATTCATCGCATACGAGATGGGGATGAACAGCGCGAGCCGCGTGTGCGAGAGACCCATAAGTGCCAAACCGAGCTCGTCCGGCAGGGGCGAAGCGATAACAAGCGCGCCAATCGCCGGAAGCAGCCAGTGCAAAAGCGGATGCCGTAGAAGCGCTCGCAGATGCCGACGCTGCGCGACGTTGAAGAGTGTGGAGATACCGGGAGAGACGGAATCGCGGACAAACATGAAGAGGAAGATGTCGCCTACAACGGCGCCGGCGGCGCCGATCGCGATAACCAGCCACGGGTTCGAGACTTGCGCTATCTCGACCAAGACGACCGTCGCTGGAGCGAGCGTAAAGAGCGAGGTGAAAAATGCGCCTGCGATGAAGCTGCCGGGAATGACGTGCGGCGAAGCGGCAAGGACCCACGCTTCGATCGCACCCGTGCGCACTAATTCGAACGCGACGTAGAGCGAGACGGCGATGAGGAACGTAGTGCGCGCGTGCCTCAATCTCGTCGCGTGCTCGTGCGCTGTATGATTGTTATGCATCGGGGTAGCGGGCACGGATGTCGCGCGCGAGGTAAGGGTTCCACATGGCACCGGTCGCCGTCATCACCACATCGGCTCCGGCGTCGCGATATTCCTTGAAGTCCTGCGGCACCGTAACGCCGCCGACGCCAATGATGGAGAATTTCGCCTTCGCTTCTTCCCGCAGCCGCACAAGTCGGCGTGTCATCTCAAGCCCCGCCCACTTGATGCAATGGCCGCAGACGCCACTCCTCACGCGCTTTTCGCCGGGAAGCGCTTGATTCCCTTTTTCGTCGACGACCGGCGCGGAGATGGTGTTAATTGCCGAGAATCCGTCCACGATATTCCCCACTTCGCGCACCAGCTCCTGCAATTCGTGCTCCCCGAAGTAGGCAAGCTTGATGACGAGCGGAATATCGCCGATCCGCTCTTTGATCGCCGATGCAATGAGCTTCACTTTGGGAACGTCAAAACACAGAAGGTTCGTTGTGCCTTCATTCGGACAGGAAAAATTCGCCTCGACCACTTCCACCCCTGCCTCAACAAGCATCTGCATGCCCTCTGCCCAATCGCGCACATAATCCTCCGATGATGCGCCTTCCCATTTTGTTCCTTCGAGTGAAGCCATGACGAGCTGCCCTTCGCGGACGTGCGCGATCGAGTTTCGCAGATCTTTCTGCCACACCTCCGGCGGATACGACGGATTGCCGAACGAGTTCGTGATAGAGAGCGGCTCGGAATATTCCGGGACGGCGAGGAGGGGCTTCTGCGCCATCTCGAGTGTGAGATCGCCTTCGACTTTGACGCCCAAGATGTTGGGCCACGGGTGGCACGCGTATTCGCGCGTGCGCACCGTCTTGTGTACCGGAATATCGAAGCCCTTGTCCAAGGCCGCATTCACGAATTTTCCATTAATAAGGGGCCCCGCGGGAATGCCCAAAGGATAACTGATAGGATGACCGAAAAAAGAAAACTTAGGCGGCGTGGGAGGAACGATGACACCGTCCGCAAATCCATTGAACGGCCCTTCATTCCAATTATCGTAGTAACTTTTCCCGGGGTCGTAGAACGGCGGATGGAGCATGGATGCAGTATAGCGTATTACAGTGCGAGATAGATAAGGACAGCGACTCCGAGAACTATCCGATACCAACCGAAGCCACTGAATGAATGTGTTTGAACGAACGAAACGAGAAAACGCACGCCCGCATATGCGGCGATGAAGGAGACGATGAAGCCGAGTGCTAAAAGATGCCACTCGTTCGTCGCGAATGATGAACCTGTTTTATAGAGGTCGTAGCCAGTCGCCGCGAGCATCGTCGGGATGGCGAGGAGGAAACTGAACACAACGATGTCGGCGCGGCCGAGCCCTAAGGCGAGGCCGCCTAGGATGGTCGCGCCCGCGCGCGAGACGCCGGGGATGATGGCGAGGGCTTGCGCGACGCCGACGAGAAACGCCTTCGAATATGGCATTGTGGAGAGGGGCGTCCCTGCCTGCGCAGGCAGGGCACGTGCGGAAATCCCTTTCTGCCACCACTCAAAAAGAATCAGCACCATGCCGCCCAAAAGTAGTGCCCATGCAATCACAAAAAGATTCTCCAAAAGAAACCCCTTCACGAACTGGTACAAAAGAAAGCCGATGACAGCCGTCGGGACGAAGGCAACAAAGACACGCTTCATCGTCTCGGAGTCGAGCACGATGGTCTTCCAGTACAAGACGACGACGCTCGCGATGGCGCCAAGTTGTATCGCAATAATAAAGCTCCCCAAAAATGCACTTTCGGGAATGCGCAAGATCTCGGAGGTAATCACGAGATGCGCCGTGGAAGAAATTGGAAGGAATTCGGTGAATCCTTCGACGATACCGAGAATAACTGCTTCAAGCGTCGTCACACCTTATATCCGCGTAAAGGAGAGCACCCCGCCTGCCTGCGCAGGCAGGTCCCCGTCAAGAAAGACGAGCTCCAGCGTTCCCGCATCAATGCGCGTCACTTTGAAATACAACTTTTCACTCTCGCTCATCGTCATGGCAAGGTAAACGGCACCGTCTTCGTAGGGGCCACTGAACGAGGCATCAGGGATCTCCTTCGTGAATACGAGCCAGAGGCCCTCGCTATCCGGCGAGTTTCCCTCGTAGCGGTCGATAACGGAGCCGTCGTTCCTAAACTCGCGGGTGAACTTCCCGTCCTGCGTCGAGCGCCACACGCTGACGAGACCGGCCATGGTCTGCGCTGCGTCTCCCGCGACGTCTCGCGGCGGAAGGCTCTCCGCGAATTGCACCGCCGCTCCTTCAAACCCATGGTCGTAGCCAATGAAATAGCCGCCGAACACGCCGACAATGAATCCGATAACAAGCCCGATAACTATCTTCATGCTTGCATCATAGCGCGAAAACACCAGATGCCTAAGGCCATGTGGACAATAAGAAAACAGAGTCCGTAAGGACTCTGCTAATCAACCTCAAGCGAAGTAGAGGGCGCAATGCTCTCAGAGAACATCGCGCAGCACATAAAGACACGTGAAGACCATGGGCAGTAGATGTAAACGCTCAAACGTTTAATGAGGTCGTGTTCGGGTGAGAGCATTGCGCCCTCTCGCGAGCGCCCCCCTCTCTACCAGAGCCCGAAGCCTTTGCCAGCCAAATACGCTCCCAAAACGACCGAAAGAAGCCCGCCCGAGGTGTACCACGTCGGTGTGTTGAACATTTTGACGATCTTCACCACTTTGGTATATGGAGCTGCAAGATAGAACACGCCCTCGATCGCGATCCACACGCCAATGAGCGTGATGACGCCCTGCCAGTTCGGGGTCCAGATCCAGTGCGAGATTACCAGCGCGAGGCCCGCGATCAGTTGGCACGCCGCGACGATCATGAGAAGCCCCTTATCGCCAAGCACGTCCATCATGATGTGCATGTAGGACTTCTGCCGCATCATGATGATGCCGCCCGCTATCAAGAAGTACAAACCGAATAATTTCGCAAGAAAAATGGAGAGCTCCATATCCATGATAAAAAGGTTTCCCTAGCTAATGCGCGTATTGTAGCCTGTATCTATCCCTGCACAGTCCTCTTTTCGGATGAACGTGGATAACTTCTTATAGTGTCGTACTTACTTGCTACCATACTCTCATGCTCGTCATTGGGAAACAGCACTTCGTCTCGCTCCTCGCACTTTTTTTCGTGCTCGTGGGCATCGCGTTCGTCCAAGCATGGACCGGCCCCACGGCTCCTCCCCCCACCCCCAACGTCTCGGCGCCCATTAATGTCGGCACCACGGATCAAGTAAAGAACGCGGGTCTTGGCATCAATGCAC
>ERZ1292623.545-Hain-H51-01um-R1-545-length-40524-cov-6_pt1 | contig 40524 bp, 18 predicted proteins | sample MGYA00564398_ERZ1292623 | MGnify/ENA primary metagenome ERZ1292623 (study PRJEB36523, sample SAMEA6512633) | groundwater metagenome | collected 2019-01-07 | study: AquaDiva: Metagenomics assemblies of 32 groundwater samples
GATGAAAAAGGGGAAAAATATAAAATTTTGACTGATATTCAAGGCCCCGAAGATCATCATGGCGATATGGACTTGAAAGTTGCCGGCACCACAGCTGGCGTCACGGCTATGCAGATGGATGTAAAAATTGAAGGCATTACGCATGACATTCTTAGAGAAGCCTTGGCCCAAGCAAAAAAAGCGCGTCTTGAAATCCTCGGCCATATGGAAAAGGTTATTGGTACCCACCGGGCCGAGTTGTCTCAATATGCTCCCCGGGTGTACATTATTAAAATCAATCCTGAAAAAATAGGCAGTGTGATTGGTCCGCAAGGCAAGGTTATTAACGATATTATTGAAAAAACCGGAGTAGCCATAGACATCGAAGATGATGGCTCGGTGTTTATTACTTCAGCTGAACCCGAAGGTATGAAAAAAGCAGTTAAAATGATTAATGATATTACTTTCGAAGCCAAGCCCGGTGACGAATTTGATGGGCGAGTGACAAGACTGCTCGATTTTGGAGCCATGGTAGAATATATGCCCGGACGCGAAGGATTAATTCATGTATCAGAAATTTCCAATGAACACATCCGTCGTCCGTCCGATGTTCTGAAAATTGGTCAGTCTGTTAAGGTGCGTGTGAAAAATATTGATGACTATGGTAGAATTAATCTAACCATGAAGTAAATAACTGTCCGAGCGCAGACGAGCGTAGCGAGCCGAGCGGGGTGCGGAAATTGTTACCCACTCGCTGCGATATTAATCTTGCTCGTAGACAATTTCGCATGACCGATCAAAATTCTCAAAAGCCTCCTTCCGATCAGGGTCCAGCCCAAACTCAAGCTGGATCGAATAATCAATCATCACTACCGCCCAATCTTCCCATCAGGGATATTCCTACATCACCAAAACCAGGTCCGGTATCATCAAATATATCTGGACTTTCTTTTAAGTCGCCAATGCCGCCAGCACCCGCTCCGGCCGGAGAGGCTTCACAACCTCCCAGACCAGCCATTCCTCCTTCTGGACAGCCTGTGCCCAGACCTCCTCTTTCCGTGAATTTACCGCCAAAAGCTCCCCAGTCCAGTGTTGCCCTTCCATTACCAGCGGCTGACCCTGGGGTGACCTCGCTCAAATCTGTGCCTTCCGCTACGACTCCTGGCGTTATTAGGCCTTTGACATCTCCTTTACCTGTTTCTCCGGTGCCGGCGACCTTAAGATCTTCGGTGAGAACAATGCAGGAAGACATTGTTGCTATCAAGAAAGGTCAGACTCCGGTAGCCTTAAACATGCAAATGGAACCAGAAAAAACTCGTCCGGAAATCGCTATTCCTAAACCTGAAGTCAAAATGAATATGCCGACTCAAGTCGAACTGGGCAAGCTTGAAAAAGCGAAACCGCTTACCGGTTCCGCTCCTTCAATTCCTCATTTCATTACGCCACCACCGCTGGCAACGCTGAATCCGGCTATACCGAGCTTTCCCCTCCCGCCCAGCGTCAATATCCCACCACCTGCGGGATCGTTTATGGGCTCGCCTTCAACCATTGTTATCGCTTTAACTTCAATGGCGGTGGTTGGTTTTTCCGTCTGGTTTTTATTTTTCCATCAGCCGGCTGGACCTGATTTCGGTGAGAGCCCGACTCCCACTTCTGTAGTATCTGTGACGGCAACACCCATTCCGGCCATTGAGACTGTTTTTTCCAAAAAGGAAATTATCACTGCCCCGCTTTCTCCGGACTTCTTCATTAATTTTCAAGATTTAGCTATGGCCGAAACGCTGGCGTCGGGCCAGATTGGTTTATACAAAGTTCTTGAGCCCGGTACGGGCGCTAGATTCAAATTTACCGATTTTTCAACTGGCACTTTAATACAGTCGCCCGCCGATCTTATTGGCGCGACTGATGATGAAATTTTCTACGTACTTCTGATGAGAAAGGCCGATAACACAGTCGGCTATGGTTTTATTAGCAAAATCAACAGTTCATCCGTTGCCAATCCAGCCTTAGCTTCATGGGAGACAACGCTGTCCGATAATCTTAGCAAACTATTTGGGTTTGATTTAACAAAGGCCGCTACCCCTTTATTTCAGAGTAATACATTGAGTTATCCCGGGATCTCTATCCGTTATCGGAATTTTCCATTTCCCGGACTAACCATTGATTACGCTATAATCAATGCTCCAAATGGTGAAAGTTTCCTGGTATTCGCAAATTCACGTGAACAAATTTTTGCGGTCATTGAAAGGATAAAAACGATTTCTCCGAATCCCCTTTCGTCCCCGGGGGATATTTAAGGGAAATAGCTATCGCTTATCCACAAGTAAGTATTGTCTTGATTTTTTAGACTGATAGAATGTTATCGGATCCTTGTAACAGCTGACTGTTTTTTTTGGTTCTCACTCGAGAACGGTTGGCATCTTCATTTTTTTCCTGGGCGTTCAGGCCCCCTGAAGTTACATACGACGAGGGCGATACTGACGCCCAGATTTTGTTTTGTGGGAAGATTTGATTTTTTCCTTTTTTCCATGCTATAATCCACTTTTGTTTAATACACATATATGACCGGTGAAGAATTACAAACACTAAAAAAAGACCTCGAAAAAGAACGTGATTTAATTTTGTCGGAGCTCGAGCGGTTTACAGATAGAAATCCGGTGGTTAAGGGTGATTATCGGGCCCGGTTTCCGAAATTTGATTCTACTGATACGCCAGACGAAAAAGCCCATAACGTGACGGATTATGAAGAAAAACGGGCCGTTGAACAGAATCTAGAACTGCGCTTGAAAGAAATCAACGAAACGCTTAATAATATTAACAGAGGTTCCTTCGGAGTATGCCATCGCTGTCAGTCTCCCATCGAAGAAAAAAGGTTAAAGGCCATTCCCGTGGCAAGGTTTTGTTTGTCTTGCGCGAAAGATACAAGACTTCTCTAAGTTTTTTTGGTGTTTGGCGCTGCCGGTCGGCCGAGCTATTACGCTAATAAACTAAATAATGGCTTCTGTCCGCGTCATTTCAGGGGCAATAATTGGTCTTGATGCTCAGCCGGTTGAAGTAGAAGTCGATTCGACTCCGGGACTTCATCTTTTTAATATTGTCGGATTGCCCGACAAGTCCGTTAAGGAATCAAAAGATCGTATCGCCGCCGCTATCAGAAATTGTGGCTTTATTTCTCCTAACCAGAAAAATCGCAGGATCGTCGTAAATCTGGCGCCAGCCGACATAAAGAAAGAAGGCTCTTCGTATGATTTAGCCATTGCTCTTGGCTATCTTTTGGCTACCAAACAGTTGGAGCTAAATGATAAAAAAAGAGTATTTGTAGGGGAACTTTCTCTGGATGGCGAACTGCGGCGAGTCAGCGGCATTTTGCCGCTAGCTTTTATGGCTAAGAAGCACGGATATAAAGAGATTATTGTGCCTTTTCCAAATGCTAAGGAGGCTTCGATTGTGCGGGGAATTAAAGTTATTGGAGCAAATAATCTTAAACAGCTTACTGAATATCTCCTTGGCAAAACGGAAATTATTCCTACTCTTCCAAGCGAGCCCACGCCGCTTAATAGCTTAGTCGATGGCTACGACGATGCCGTCATTGATATGGCATCAATCAAGGGTCAGGAAAATGCAAAAAGAGCTTTAATTATTGCCGCCGCTGGCGGTCACAATATTTTGATGTCAGGACCGCCCGGTTCCGGGAAAACACTATTAGCTCAAGCCTGCGCGGGAATTTTGCCTCCGATGGACTACGATGAGTCGGTCGAAGTAACAAAGATCTATAGTATTTGCGGTATGGTAAATGAAAGCCCCTTTGTCATTAATCGCCCGTTTAGAAATCCCCATCATACCGCGTCCGCTGTGGCTGTGATTGGCGGTGGCAGTAATCCGAGGCCGGGCGAAATATCTTTGGCCCATCGAGGCGTTTTGTTTCTGGATGAGCTTCCTGAATTTCCCCGCAGTGTACTGGAGTCACTCCGACAACCTATGGAAAATGGTGAGGTTATTGTTTCACGTGCTGCCGGTTCAGTTAAATTTCCCGCTCGGTTTATGTTGGTGGCGGCTATGAATCCGTGTCCATGCGGCAATTTTGGTGATAATTTAAAAACCTGCCTTTGTTCTGCCCTGTCGGTTCAGAAATACCAGCGAAAAGTCTCTGGACCCGTCCTAGATAGAATTGATATTCAGATAATTGTCCCCCGCCAGACCTACGATAAACTCAATAGCGAGCAAAACGGCCAAACCAGTGTGGAAATAAAGCAGGTGATTGCCAAGGCCAGAGCAGTGCAACTGGCTCGATTTAAGAATCACAGACTAAAGACTAACTGTGAAATGAGGCCGAAAGAAATAAAACAGTTTTGTGGATTAGGTAATGAGGCTGAAAGTATGATTAAGGATATAGTAACTAAAAATTTTCTTTCCGGTCGGGGCTACCATCGTATCCTGAAAATAGCGAGAACCATTGCCGATGTTGATAACAGCCAAAACATTACCGCAAACATAATAGCTGAAGCCAGTAATTATCGCCTTAAGATGGATGCGGATAATGATCAATTAAATTAGGTCTAGGAATAAGATGCGGACAGGTGGCGGACAGGTGGTGGACAGACGGACAATGAGTGACGGACAGTGGTGGACAGTGCCGGACAGTGACGGACAATGTCCGCTTGTCCACCACTGTCCGCCACCTGTCCACATTAGTAAATAACCAAGTATTTACTAGTATTTTGCTAGTGGATTTCTCGCCCCATGTACCTCAAAGTGCAAATGACAACCGGTAGAGCGGCCAGTGCTGCCCATGAGACCGATTTGTTGATTTTTGAGTACTTGTTCCCCTGTGGATATTACCAATTTGGATAAGTGAGCGTATAGCGTTTCGGTACCGTTAGCGTGGACTAGCTTAACAAATTTTCCAAATCCCCCATTCCAGCCCGAACCCAAGGCCAAAGTTACTTTTCCATCAGCGGCTGCATAAATAGGAGTCCTGCAGGAATTTGCGACATCGACACCATTGCGACCATGAATTCTCCCCCAGTTAAAACCAACCGCTGGCAGGGCAAAGTATTCATTAAGATTCGGTAAATACGCAAATCTCTTGGCGATAGCAATTCTGGTCGGAATGGCTGGGCGAGGTAACTTACCGCCTGGAATCATAATTTCCCGATCCACCTCTAATTCTCCAGAAAGCGGTAAATCATTGAAACTAATGATCTTTTCAGCCTCAACTCCATATTTAGTGGCTAGCGTTTGCACAGTATCCCCTTTCTTAATCTTATGAATAACACCATCTACCGGCGGAATTTTCAATTCCATGCCGGGCTTAATCTCATCGGCACTTTTTAGATTATTTGCCGCAATGATGGTATTAACAGAAACGCCGTAATCAGAAGCGATAAATGAAACTGTATCACCCTCTTGTACAGTGTAAACCGTAACTTGATTTCCTCGATCAGAAAATTCTTCCAAAAAATCAGTTAAAATCGTGGCCCGGGAAACGACAGAATTATCCTGAATCGTATTTAATACAGTTTTTTTTTCATTCTTTGGGAGCCCACTCGATTGTGCGAATACGCTATTAATATCAGCCAACTGATATTGCGATGGATCAATGTTTATGGAGGCGGCCGTTTCATCAATGTATGAAGTTAACAGCCGGTTAAATATACTTGCTTGGTTATCTTGAGTGCCCTTCGTAATAATTAAAATTATGGCCATAGCCATAATACCAAAAAAACCGACCTTATCGTTTTTAAGAAATTGTCTAAATCGTTTGATGAGTTTACCTCCAGAGAATCGGCCTGAATCTATTAGATTTTTGAGTCGTGTCTTAATGAGATAGAATAAGATTAGTTCCTATTGTTATTTTTCTACCTAGAAAGCAAAAATTCTCTGTACGAGAATCTGGTAGAGATTCTATGATTTTTTTATGAAGAAGTCAATGGGCACTATCAACAGTAAGGAATTAGGATTTTTAGCGGAAAATATTGCCTCAAGATTCCTGATTTCAAAGGGATACGAAATTGTGGAAAGAAACTATCGCAAGCCTTGGGGTGAAATTGACATTATTGCTAAAAAGTGTTCTGCTATTTTCTTCATTGAGGTTAAAGCTAATCGCCAGAGTTATAGTAGTGGCTTTGATCCGGAAGTCAGGGTTAATAACAAAAAGATGTCAAAAATTATTAAAACCGCAAGCCTATACATGGGTGACGGAAAAATGACTAAACTGGGCTGGCAAATTGATATTATTTCTGTTACTTTTGACGAGTTGAGAAAAAAAGCGAATGTCAAACATATAAAAAATGTCGGAGAAGATTTCATATAAAAATAGGATTGGGGCACATGTTTCGGTGGCCGGGGGAATAGATAAAGCGCCAGCCCGAGCCGCGGCCCAGGGTGGTGAAACCTTTCAATGCTTTACCCGCCCGCCCCAAGGGGGGCCAGCGCCCAAGATTACCAAGGAAACGATTTTAAATTTGCATAGGGAAATGGATAAATATGGCATAGAAACTTTTCATATTCATACGCCCTATGTTTTAAATTTTGCTTCGCTTAAGTCCAAAATCCGTGAAGCTTCCATCCAAATAGTTCGTAAAGAACTAGAACGAGGGAGTTTATTGGGAGCTAAATTTGTGATGACTCACATTGGCTCTTATACAAATCAAACGTTAGAAGAGGGGATAAAAAAAGTTATTGACGCGATTAAAAGAATTCTTTTTAATTATCAGGGTTCAACGCAATTTTTAATTGAAATTTCCGCCGGGGCCGGGAATGTAATTGGTGACACTTTTGAAGAAATCGGCGAAATCGTGCGGGCCGTTAAGTCTTTACCCGGTTTCGGTGGTATCTGTTTTGATACCTGTCATGCTTTTGCCTCGGGCTATGACTATCGCACACCGGCTGGTGCGGCTGCAATGTTACAGCAATTTGATCAGACCATTGGCTTGGAATTTTTGAAGTTAACCCATGTAAATGATTCCAAAGTTGATCTGGGCATGAAACGAGATCGGCATGAGCATATTGGTCAGGGTTTTATAGGTCGCGATGGTTTGACAAGTCTTCTTCAGACCCCAGAATTTATGAAGATTGATTGGCTTCTGGAAACCGAAGATGATCTTCGTGAAAAAGACGTCAAAATTCTCAAGGGAATAAGGGCCAAAAAAAGCTAGGAAAATCAAGGGTTTTTGCCATTTGACTTTGATTGGCCAGTCTGGTATAATTAAGGTAGTAAAAATCAAGGCTAGGTCCTTGAAAAATCGGCATAGTTTTCTGTTCGAAAAAATTTCTCTCGGCGCGTGCATTGCGTGCTGAGGCAGGGGAGGAGAGATGAGAAAGACTTCTTTGTTGTTTGTATTAACACTGGTTTCGTTGTTGACGGCACCCTCTGCCTTCGGCCAGCTCCGTGGCAGAGTGTACATAATCAACGAAAACCCGTGGGACCCACGGGGTCAGGTCGGTGTCTGGCAGGATTCGATGAGCGACTTCATCAACGGGTCGCTCGGCCTGCCGCCGGGTTTCGGTAACCCCGCTTATGGCGGCGGTTATTATGGCTACGGCCGTGGGTACGGCTATCCTCGCGGGTACCCGCAACCCGGCTATGGCCGTCCGTGCCAGCCGGTGTCTAAGGGCAAGCGAGTCGCGCGCGTCCTCGGCGCGGCGGCAGTCGGCGCTCTCGGTGGCTTTGGCGCCACCGGAACCGCTCGAGGCACAGGACGCGGTGTGGCTTGGGGCGGTGCGTTTGGTGTCGGCGCGGAGGTTATCGATGGGTACATTGATAACTGTGACCCATCGTTGCCGGTCTATGGTCAGCCGCGGGTTTACCCGCGTCAGCCACAGCCGGCACCGCAGCCGCCCACGCAAGCCCAGGCTCATCCCGAGCCCAAGCCGGGGATCGTTCGCGACGAGGCCGGCAACCTTGTCCAGGTGACGAAGTTCACCAATGCGACTGACTACCCAATCGAAGTTTTCGTAGGTGGTCGCAAGGTGTTTGCTCTCCTTCCCACAGAGTATGAGTTCGTTGAGACGCTCGTTGGCGAACGCAACTTTAGGGCGGAAGCTCTAATTGTTGCGAACAGCAAGGACCGTGAGGACCCGAGCCTGATCGACAAACGAGAGCCTCTAGTGCCCGAAAGGGTCGGCGATAACGCATTTGAAATAAAATTTGTGCGTTTCGCCGGAGAAAAAAAGGGCGAGTAAAGTTCTTCAACCATGGCCCGGGCGGCGACGCTGCTCGGGCCAATTCCATTCTCGGAGGCTGTTTATGAACAAGTTGCGCAGAGCTTTCCGCTTTGTTGTATCGAAGTCGAAGGCCGGCTGGAGAATAATTGACAGATTCGTGAGTCGACATCCGGGTCGAATTCTTCTGGCCATTGCCTTGATGGCTCTAGGAGCTGGACTGTTTTACATCCGTTACTGGATCCGAAACTTCTTTGTCTTAATCGGCAGAGGATTTGGTCCGATGGATGTAGAGTGGTGGAAAGCGTGGGGATGGAACGTGGGAAAGTTTTCTCTCGCTCTCGCCGCGATTTCCCTGGTCGTCTGTTTACTATTCCTGTTTAGGAAAAACATTAGGGCCATACCCGTCCAGTCGATCCTAGAAACAGCTCCTGCGGCCGCGGTGCCGCCGGTTATGCCGCGCGTCAGAAGATGGTTCACCTTATGGCGTATGTTCTTGAAAAGTATTATCTGGTCGGGCGTTGCCGTGGGAGTAGCTCTGGCATTTCTTGCCAGCATTGTCTGGTGGGAAAAACTGTATAATTTCGTAAGTGGTCACATTGTTGGGTTAGCATTAACTACACTGTTTGTCATTACGGTAGCAGCTGTAGTGTTAATTCTCACGGGGAGGAACAGGAAAAATGTTGTTGCCCCGCAAGCTCAACCAGCCGCGAGAACAACGGCCCAAGCGCAAGCACAGGCGAAACAATCAACCGGAGTCTGGATCATCCCGGTGGCATTGTTGTTTGGTACCATGACCCTGCTCATTCTGTGGGCAGTGGTTAAGGTAAAGGAGGCGGTTGAGCCTTTCATGTCAGGGGGGCGCAGAACGGGGATCGTCAGCGGCAGCGACCGAATGACGACACCTCGTTCCCGTCCTCGAGACGAGGTAGTGGTCGACTCCAACGAAACCCGCGAAGCCATTGATCGTCTGACGAAGACGGTTGAAGAGAGCGGGGATGATACGAGAGAAGCTATCAATGATCTTGGTGAGAAAGTTGACGCTGGCTTTGGTCGAGTAGCTGATCGACTCGATACAGTCAGCGAGAAACTCGACACCGTCATTGAGCAAACCAAGCCCAAGGATGATGAGGAGAAAGACCTCAAGCCTTGGCAGAAGAGAGCTAGGGATATTCAGAAAAGGGAGTTCTAGCTCTCACATTGTACCTTCGGTCCGTAGGCCCAAAGCCCATCCACGTGATGGGCTTTTTCATTGAAAAAATACTCCAAAAAAGCTATCATTCCGGGGTGAAACATATTTCTCACTACACTTCAAAAAGTCCAAAAGAAACGGAACTTATTGCCTTCTCGATTGTAAAGGAACATGTCTTGGATCGTGTCCACGGGGAATCTTTGATGATTGCTTTAGAGGGCGAATTGGGGGCGGGCAAGACGACTTTTGTGAAAGGATTTGCCAGAGCCATGGGCGTGAAACAAAAAATTACCAGTCCCACTTTTGTGATCATGAAAGTCTACGAACTAAAACTTAAAAATCCAATTTTTCAGCGAATATATCATGTTGATACTTATCGGTTGAAGGATTACACAGAACTCTTACCTCTGGGCATCAAAGAGATCATGAATGATCCAGCAAATTTGGTATTAATTGAATGGTCGGATCGAGTATCGGAAATTCTGCCTAAAAAGTTTTTAAAAATACACCTGGATCATGTTAAGGAAAAGGAGAGAAATATAACTATCAGCTTTTTGGTATAAATTTATGAACAAAATTGTTCTGATTGACGGTAATGCTTTAGTGCATCGGGCCTTCCATGCTTTGCCCGCCCTGACGTCAGCTAAGGGTGTGGTGACTAATGCCGTTTATGGCTTCACCTCGATTCTTCTAAAAATGATCAGGGACATTAAGCCCAAATATATCGCGGCGACATTCGATTTGGCTGGGCCCACTTTTCGACACGAGCAATTTGAGGAATACAAAAGCCATCGGATCAAAGCGCCAGACGAATTGTATAAGCAAATCCCGCTAGTCAAAAAAGTTCTGGCAACCTTTGGCATTCCGGTATATGAATTACAGGGGTATGAAGCGGACGACCTCATCGGTACTCTGGCCGCCAGAGCAAAAAAAGAAAAAGACACGCAGGTGATTATTGTTACCGGTGATTTGGATACCCTTCAGTTGGTGGATAATAAAAAAGTGATGGTTTACACTTTGCGCAAGGGCATGACCGATACGGTGATGTATGATGCCGACGCGGTCTTTGCTCGCTATGGTCTCACTCCAGTACAACTGAACGATTTTAGAGGCCTTAAGGGCGATCCTAGCGACAATATACCCGGGGTGCCGGGAATAGGGGAGAAAACAGCGGCTCAAATAATTCAGAAGTTTGGTAGTTTGGACGGATTGTATAAGGCCATCGAAGGTAAAGTTCCAAAGTTCCAAAGTTTAAAGTTTAAGAGTTTCAAAGTTAGCGATAAGCTAAAGGAGAAACTTTTGGCCAATAAGGATCAAGCCTATTTTTCCAAGCAACTTTCCCAGATTATTTGTGATCTGGAGGTTGATTTTTCTCTGGCCAAGGCGGATTGGCAAAGTAATTTGAATATCCAAAAAATCGAATCCATCTTTAAAGATTTGGCTTTTTTTAGTCTGATTAAAAGATTGCCCGAGATCGGGCTTACTGGTCAAGGCGAGCTAGATCTTAACGCGGCAGACAAGTCCACGGAAACCGATGCCGATCAGCCGGAATTACTGGATGGAGAAGTTATAGTGGTAAGCAGTGAAGATTTAACCGAACAAATATTGCAAGACCCCAAAACGACCATCATCGGACATGACCTAAAATCTTTAATCAAAGAAAAAATTATGGGCGGAGCCGAGATTAAATGCAAAATGTTTGACACCAAAATCGCGGCCTATCTGTTGAATCCGGAGGCCAGGGAATATGACTGGCCACGGATATTTTATGGTGAATTTAAAAAAGATCCGAACAACGCCGCGTCAATGAAAACCGATCTTGCGAAGCTGAAAGAAAAGCTTGAGCATAAATTACGCTCTAGTGATCTAATGGAAGTGTTTGAAAAAATCGAGATGCCTCTCATAAAAGTCCTGGCCGAAATGGAGCTAAATGGGATCAAGATTGACACGTCAGCGCTGGCCAACTCGTTAAAAACAACCAATAGCGAGCTGGCCAAACTGGAAAAACGAATATATAAACTGGCGGGAACCGACTTTAATATCAATTCACCGCGACAACTGGCGGAAATTTTATTCAATCGCTTAAGAATTATCGGCCGGGTAAGAAAAACTGGCGGCGGGAAACTATCTACGGCCGCGCCGGAATTGGAGAAACTGCGCGATGAGCACCCGATCATTGATTTGATTCTGCAATATCGCGAGCTGCAGAAATTGAAAACCACCTATATTAAGCCCTTCCCGCAGCTAGTTGATAAAAACGGCCGGGTACATACCACCTATGTACAAACCGGCACTGCTACCGGGCGGTTGTCCTCGCAAGACCCCAATCTACAGAATATTCCGATCAAAACCAAACTGGGCCAGGAATTTCGACGGGCTTTTATCGCTGAATTCGGCTATCAAATTGTTTCGTTTGACTATTCCCAATTGGAGTTGCGCATTGTTGCCCATATCGCCAATGATAAAAAAATGACCGAGGCTTTCCAGAAAGGTGAGGATATCCATACTCGTACGGCTTCCGAGATCTTCGAAGTTTCGCCGGATAAAGTTACCAAAAAAATGCGCCGCCAAGCGAAAGTTCTAAATTTTGGCATCATTTTTGGCATGGGAGCGATGGGTTTTTCAAGAGCGTCCGGGGTGGACAGAACTCAAGCCAAGGAATTTATTAATAAATATTTTGCGGAATTTTCAGGAGTAGCCAGATATATGGAGGAGATTAAAAACCAAGCCCATCGCCAGGGTTATGTTTCGACTATTTTCGGTCGCCGCCGTCCATTCTTGGATATTTATTCAACCATGCCCCAAATCCAGGCCGGAGCCGAGCGGGCAGCGATTAATCATCCAACCCAAGGAACAGCCGCCGATATTGTGAAATTGGCCATGAATAAAGTTTACGATTGGATGCATAAAAGTTTTAAGAGCGATGAAATTAAAATGCTCTTGCAAATCCATGACGAGATAGTCTTCGAAATCAAAAAAAATTTGGTAAAGAATGTTGTGTCAGAAATAAAACAAATTATGGAAAATATCACCCAGCTAAAAGTGCCATTAATTGTTGAAGCCAAAGGCGGTAATAACTGGGAAGATATTAGACCTGTTGCGTAATAACTTTCGTAACGAAATTTCAGAATTTTAGGCGAAAAAGCTGAAGATTGAGGAGGAATAGCTTTAGCTATTTCGACGAAATCTGAAGTTTTTGTAGCCAAAATTCTGAAATTGCAGTAGATTAGTTATTACGCAACAGGTCTAATAAGCCGATTTAATAATGCCTGAACTACCGGAAGTGGAAACAATTGTCAGAGGGCTCAATCAAAAGGTGAAAGGCCGGGAGATTTTGGATGCTTGGACTGATTGGCCAAAAACCATCCAGACTCATACATTAACCAATTTTATTGCCGAGATTGCCGGCCGGAAAATTTTGCGCGCCCACAGGCGGGCAAAATATATCATGATTGATTTGTCTGGAAGTAAGACACTGATTATCCATCAAAAAATTTCAGGGCATTTGCTATATGGAAAGTGGAAATTGATTAAAGGCAAACCGGAGCCGGATATGGCAGGACCGATAAAAGAAGATCGTTTCAATAGGCACATAAGATTTCTTTTGTATTTGGATAATGGCTATCAGCTGGGACTTTCGGATCTTCGCAGGTTTGGCAGAGTGTTTCTGGGTGATACCGAAAAAATCGAGCATATCAATGAAATCGGGCGGCTTGGTCCGGAGCCGCTTGATCCCAAATTCACTCTGGCCAAATTTCGAGAATTGATGGCCAAACGCCGGGGTGTGGTAAAAAAAGTTCTGATGGATCCGTTTGTAATCGTCGGCATCGGCAACATCTACTCCGATGAGGTTCTATGGTATTCGGGAATTCATCCGTTAAGGCGGGTTGAAAAAATTGCTCCGGCCGAATGGGCTAAAGTTTACAAATACATGAAACTCGTCCTCAAAAAGGCCATCCATGCCAAGGGTGACAGCCAGCAGGATTACCGGACGCTTGAAGGCAAATTCGGCAATTACCAGAATATGCAGAAGGCCTACCAGCTTACCGGTGAAAAATGCCAGAAGCGCGACGGGGGCATAATCAAAAGAATAAAGGGCAACGCCCGTTCGGCTCATTTCTGCCCGGTCCATCAGATATAAAAAAAGAGCTAACGGTTGTCAGCTCAGTCTCTCTGGCTCGATTCTTCAAGGGAATTTTGCGGTCGGCAGCCAACCTTTACCGGCACAGTAGTTGCAGCTAAATGTAACGCCGAGTTTTGGGTCATAGCCGCGACCACCGCATTTCTCACATTGTTCCTTAACTGGCTCAATTGGCTCAAGACCTCTTCCTTTACAGTGGTCGCATTGGAACATGAATTCTCCAAACGGGCTTGGCATTTTACCACCTTGTCCCTGACATTCTGAGCAGAAACTTCTTCCTGGCGGTGCGGTCAATTGGGTTAGTTTTCCAGCGCCGCCACAACGATTGCAAGTCTTCTGGAAAAACCCAGTTCTACCCTTTCCTTGGCAATCTGGGCAATCAACTCTCTCCTTTTTGACCACAGAAAGAGCAGACGCTTCTGGATTTCTGTTGTTTTTAGATGCCGACTCAGGTGTCAGATTTGCTATCTTCAGATCATACGCCCGCCGCTTTGAAGCGTCAGATAAAGTGTCATGTGCCGAGTTAATCAACCGAACTAATGGATCATCTCTATACCCGTGGACATCCGGGTGGTGGACCCGCATTAAGCGGTGATAGGCCATCCCTATTTCTTTCGCCTCTGCAGTTTTACCAACTCCCAGGATTTCGTAATAGGTTAACATCCTTGCTCCTTTCTAGATTATCTGTTGGCGTAGGAATTAGTCGGCACTAGTAGCAACTTTTGAATGTGCGCACAATTTTAATGCTAAACTATTTGTTCCTGTATGTCAAGTACTCGTGGACTTAGTCAGATTTCTAAGCTAAATTGGGATTATGCAGAAGCGGCGGATGTACTATTGGGCGGGAGGAATCGTGCTGACAGGGATTTTGGTTTTCGGCGGGTTGAGACTTATTACCCGGAGCATTGATATCACCAACGAACCGGGGGAAACAGTCAGGCCTTTACTCAAAAGTCCGCTGACTGGGGTGGAGTGTGAGACGAGGGATAGCCGACCGTTTGCGGTGATGATGTCGTCTGATCGGGAAGCGCGGCCGTTGTCGGGAATTGGTGAGGCTGACCTGGTGTTTGAAATGCCGGTAGTGGATACCGGCTTTACCCGGATGATGGCGGTTTATCAGTGCGGGCGACCCAGAGAAGTGGGATCAGTACGCTCGTCTCGGCTGGACTTTGTTCCGCTGGCGCTGGGAGTTAATGCCATCTACGCCCACTTTGGCGGAGAGCATGAAGTGTTGGCACAATTGAATAAGGGTATAATTGATAATATTGACGGGCTGAAATACGACGAAATTTATTATTTTAGAAAAAAGGGTATTCCAAGACCGCATAATTCATTTACCAATTTTGACCTAATGGCGACTGTTGCCGGTAAGCTGAATTACGATATGACTGACAGCCATGTCAGCTATTCCCACGAGACAGATTCTCAAAGCCAGGGTAAAACAGAACCGCCGCCCCTGTTTAATGATGATTTCAAAGTAATTTGGAAATACCACAGTGAAACTAATTCCTATTTACGTTCGCGCTCGGGCCAGCCAGAAACTGATACAAACACTGGCAAACCAGTCGAGGCCAAAAATGTAATCATCATGAAAACTATCTGGTCGCCAATTAACAAAGACTATATTCGTGTCAGAACGGTGGGTAGCGGGGGATTGCTGGTTTATAAGAATGGGACGATCGTATCGGGTACATGGGAAAAAGCTAATGATAAAGCGAAACTGATGTTTTTTGATCAGAATCATAAAGAAATACCTTTAGCGCCGGGGATTACCTGGGTTGAAATTGACGCTCGCTGATTCTTCCTCCATGATTTCATTGAAGGAGGCATTTCACCGCAGTCCAACACATGACCATACTGCTTTACGGTAAAGATACTTACCGGTTAAAACAAAGTCTCCAGAAAATTATTGATGAATACAAAAAGAAGCATACCAGCGGCATGAGTTTTTTGAGTTTAGATTTGGGAGTTGAGGGAAAAGAGGGAATGAGAAAGCTGGAAGACTCCATAAAAACGATTTCGTTTTTTGACGAGAAAAAATTAATAATTTTGCGGGAAACGTTTGCCCAGTCAAAAGAAATAGCCGATTTAATAATAACCTGGAAACTAGTTGAGGACAAAAATATAATCCTGGTTTTTGCCGAGAGTGGTACCCAAAGTGAATTGGTAAGGAACGACAAAAAACTTTTCAGTATTCTGTCGGGAAAGGCAGGCATGGTAAAAACTTTTGAATTCTTGAACGATTTGCCGCTGGAGAACTGGATCCAAAAAGAACTTGAGCAATTGGAAGCAAAGATTGAACCAACCGCCATCAAAAAATTAATCGAATATATTGGCAATGATTCCTGGCGAATTCATGAGGAATTGGTCAAATTGGCCAATCACAATGGCAAAAAAGCTATTACCGCTGATGACGTGGTTTTATTGGTTAATCCCCGGGTGGACCTGAATATTTTTGAAATGCTTGACGCCTTGGCGGTGAGAAATCGGGCAAAATCCGCGCAGCTTCTGAATAAACATTTGGCGGCAGGAGATGATGAATATTATATTTTTTCCATGATGGTGTATCTTTTCCGGAACTTGCTTCGGATTAAACATCTGCTGATGGGTCAAACAGTACCCACTGCCGAGGCTATCGTGAAAAAGACCGGTCTACACCCGTTTGCGGTCAAAAAAATGATCGACCAGTCCCGGCGTTTTGAGTGGCATGAATTGAAAGATCGTTTTCATAAATTGGCTGAAGCAGACATCAAGATAAAGAGCGGACAATTCGATATCACGGATTTTTTGTACTCGGTTGCGCTTTCATAATAATGGACTATAATGCGGGCAGGTAATGCAGTATCAGGCGTATTCTAAGCTCGCAAAATCAGGTGATTTAAGCAATCTAAAAGACCGGGCGTGGTACCGGTTTTTTGAAATTTTGCCCGGTCTTCTGGCCTGGGCCACTCTTATACTGGTCGTGATCCTCTCTTTTTCCGAGCCAATCTTTATGGCCATGTTTATTATTCTTTTTGATACCTATTGGTTCATAAAAACTGTTTATCTCTCTCTTCATCTGCGCTCGGCATTTAAGAGATTAAGGCAAAACCTGAAGATTAATTGGCTGGAAAGATTGAAAGCACTCCCAGCTTCGAACTATCAGCTATCATCTCTGTCATCGTGGCAAGATCTGTATCATTTGATTGTTTTACCACTGTATAAAGAGGGACTGGAAGTAGTGACGGCTACACTTGAGGGACTAATCAGATCTGATTACCCAAAAACAAAGATGATCGTGGTTCTGGCCAAAGAGGAGAGTGCGGGTGATGGGGCAAAGTTCGTGGCTGATTCTATGGCTCGTGAATATGGCAATAAGTTTTTTAAATTCATGGTGGTGGCTCACCCGGCCAATTTGCCGGGCGAACTGGCCGGCAAGGGATCAAATGCCACCTATGCGGCCAGGCAGGCAAAAATTGAAATAATCGATAAATTAAACATTCCATACGAACGAGTTATCGTTTCAAATCTGGATATCGATACAGTGATTCCGGCCCAATATTTTTCCTTGTTAACTCACCTGTATCTAACTACTCCTAATCCCACCAGGGCTTCCTATCAGCCAGTGCCGCTGTACACGAATAACATCTGGGAAGCGCCAGCTCTGGCTCGAGTAGTGGCCTTTGCTGCCACCTTCTGGCATACCATCCAGCAGGAAAGACCGGAAAGATTGACCACCTTTTCCAGTCACTCGATGTCTTTCCAAGCTCTGGTCGATGTCGATTTTTGGCAGGTAAATATGGTATCCGAAGACTCAAGGATCTTTTGGCAATGTTTTTTCAGATACGATGGCAACTATCGGGTAGTACCCATGTTTTACCCAGTTTCCATGGACGCTAATGTGGCGCCTGGTTTCTGGCGAACTATGGCCAATATTTATAAACAGCAGCGTCGCTGGAGCTACGGTGTGGAGAACGTGCCCTATTTTTTGTTCGGATTCATAAAAAATAAACACGTGTCAAAAAGAAAACGGTGGTACTATACCTTTAATATTTTGGAAAGTTTTCACTCTTGGTCTACTAACGCTCTCATCATTTTCTTTCTTGGCTGGTTGCCGGTGGTAGCCGGCGGGCCTGAATTTGGACGAACAGTTTTATCGCTAAATTTGCCGAGATTTACAAGTATGATTATGTTGCTTTCCATGGTCGGCCTTATTTCTTCAGCCGTTTTATCCACTATTCTTCTGCCCCCGCGGCCACCTCAATACGGAAAGTACAAATATTTCTTGATGATCATTCAGTGGGTACTTTTTCCTTTAACCACTATTTTTCTAGGAGCTATTCCCGGGCTTGAATCCCAGACCAGGATTATGTTTAAGAAATATTTAGGTTTTTGGGCAACACCCAAAAGCCGCTTCACTCAAAATGAACCAGTCGTTGCATCTGGGAAAGGCGAGCGAGTAAGGTTGGATATTTCTTGAGGGTTGGGTCTTCTTTGAGCAAAAGCTTGGCTTCGAGGCGGGCTTTTTTTATAAGTTCCAGATCGGAGAGTGAGGCCATAGCCAGGTCGGGGAGGCCCGATTGCTTGATGCCGGTGAATTCGCCCGGGCCGCGGATTTTCAGGTCAGTTTCCGCCAGCTCGAAGCCATTATTAATTTTCTCCAGAGCTCTTAGCCGGTAAGATGCCCGACCGCTATCAGTCGTGAAAAGAAGACAGTATGACTGATGCTCACCACGTCCGACCCGACCACGGAACTGATGAAGTTGAGCTAAACCAAATCTTTCAGCTGACTCAATCATCATAACTGAAGCATTGGGCACATCCACCCCTACCTCGATAACTGAAGTGGACACAATCAGGTCATAATGTTTATTTTTAAAATCGCTCATAACTTTATCTTTTTCCTTCGGCTTCATTTTCCCGTGAAGCATAGCCACCCGCAGCTGGGGGAATATTTTTTTTGATAGTTTTTCAAATTCATCCGTCACCGCCTTAACCTCTGACCAGATTAGTCTACTTTGTGATAGAGGTTTATCTGTATTAAAATTTCCCGCCCTTTTAGGGAGATGTTCGCCCCCTTCAGGTGCGGGTGCGGCTATTCTTGGGCAGATAACAAACACCTGCCGGCCGGCCCGCACCTGCTCGCCGACGAATTTGTACGCCGCCTCGCGTTTGGTATGGGGTATAACTCGAGTGACAATTTCTTGTCGGCCTTTGGGTTTTTCTTTGAGGAGTGATACGTCAAGGTCGCCATAAATTGTTAAAGCCAAAGTGCGGGGGATGGGGGTGGCCGTCATAGAAAGAAGATGAGGAACCGGCCCCTGACTTTTTATTAATTTCATCCTCTGTTCAACGCCAAACCTATGCTGCTCGTCAATAATCACCAAACCCAAGTGCTTGAACGTTACATCCTTTTGAATAACGGCATGGGTACCGATTATGATGTCAATCTCGCCACGAGCAATTTTCTGCCGCATCAGTTTTTTAGTGATTTTTTCTTTGGTGATTTCGTCGCTGGGGTATTGTCTGGCATCGCTTCCGGTAAGCAAGCCAACCCTGATAGACTTGTTACTTAAACACTTTCTAATGGTATCAAAATGCTGTTTTGCCAGGATTTCAGTCGGCGCCATAAAAACTACCTGATAATCAACCGCGGCCACTTCTACCGCAGCAATGAGCGCAACCACAGTTTTACCTGATCCGACATCACCGTTTAGTAATCGATTCATGGGATAGTTTTTTTCCAGGTCCTTGAGTATTTCATAGGTAGCCAAACGTTGATCGTTGGTCAGCTCAAACTGTAGGCGGCGGACAAAATCGCTCACTAGATCCTTATTAAATTCTATTTTGGGTGCCTTCAGACTTTGTAACTGGCGCCGGTCACGGAGGGCGCGTAATTGAAATAGTAATATTTCCTCAAACGCGAAACGCTGACGGGCAGGGTCCATTTCTGGCCAACTTTTTGGAAAATGAATTGCATCCAGTGCGGTCCTCAATTCCGGGAAACCATATTTTTTTATAATTTTCTTGGGCAGAGGATCGGCCAGCGGACCAATTTGTTTCAGCGTTCGCCTGACCAATAGTCGGAGATATTTGGACGATATGCCTTCGGTTTCCGGAAAGATCGGTACTAACCTCCCAGTATGGGCGAGCTCGTCTTCACCGATTTTTTCATAAAGTGGGTTTGAGAGGTAAAAACCGCGTTTATCAAGGGCTACTTTGCCCGAGAGACTGACCCTGGTACCGGGGGATAAAGTCTTTTCTAAATACGGTTGATTGAACCAAACTGCATGAATCGTATCAGTTTCATCCTCGATGATAGCGTCGGTAATAGCCATGCGTCTTTTCCAGGCAGTAGTATTTTTAATGTCCGTGACTGTACCAGTAATGCTCACCATTTCACCTTTTTGTCTAACATCTACGATTTTGACCGTCTGACCGAAATCTTCATAGCGGAAGGGAAAATGCCAAAGGAGATGTCTAATATTTTTGATACCTAACTTCTTTAGTCTCGGCGCATTTCTCGGCCCCACAAAGGCCAGTTTTTCAATGGGGGTATCTAATGAAAGCATACCTTTTAATATCATTTTGATTTTTAATTGAAAAGCCGCCAGTGGGCGGCTTTTCAATTTTGCATCCCTGGCAGGATTTGAACCTGCGACCTCTTCCTCCGCAGGGAAGCGCTCTTCCGCTGAGCTACAGGGACATGAAAAATCAAAATACTATACCACATCTTTTCACTTACAAGGGTGACCCTTGTAAGTATTATTGATTTCTGGAAAAATTAACCACTATCATTTTACCACGATCGTGGTAAAATGATAGTGGTTAATTTTTCCAGAAATCAATAATACTTACAAGGGTCACCCTTGTAAGTGAAAAGATGTGGTATAGTATTTTGATTTTTCATGTCCCTGTAGCTCAGCGGAAGAGCGCTTCCCTGCGGAGGAAGAGGTCGCAGGTTCAAATCCTGCCAGGGATGCAAAATTGAAAAGCCGCCCACTGGCGGCTTTTCAATTAAAAATCAAAATGATATTAAAAGGTATGCTTTCATTAGATACCCCCATTGAAAAACTGGCCTTTGTGGGGCCGAGAAATGCGCCGAGACTAAAGAAGTTAGGTATCAAAAATATTAGACATCTCCTTTGGCATTTTCCCTTCCGCTATGAAGATTTCGGTCAGACGGTCAAAATCGTAGATGTTAGACAAAAAGGTGAAATGGTGAGCATTACTGGTACAGTCACGGACATTAAAAATACTACTGCCTGGAAAAGACGCATGGCTATTACCGACGCTATCATCGAGGATGAAACTGATACGATTCATGCAGTTTGGTTCAATCAACCGTATTTAGAAAAGACTTTATCCCCCGGTACCAGGGTCAGTCTCTCGGGCAAAGTAGCCCTTGATAAACGCGGTTTTTACCTCTCAAACCCACTTTATGAAAAAATCGGTGAAGACGAGCTCGCCCATACTGGGAGGTTAGTACCGATCTTTCCGGAAACCGAAGGCATATCGTCCAAATATCTCCGACTATTGGTCAGGCGAACGCTGAAACAAATTGGTCCGCTGGCCGATCCTCTGCCCAAGAAAATTATAAAAAAATATGGTTTCCCGGAATTGAGGACCGCACTGGATGCAATTCATTTTCCAAAAAGTTGGCCAGAAATGGACCCTGCCCGTCAGCGTTTCGCGTTTGAGGAAATATTACTATTTCAATTACGCGCCCTCCGTGACCGGCGCCAGTTACAAAGTCTGAAGGCACCCAAAATAGAATTTAATAAGGATCTAGTGAGCGATTTTGTCCGCCGCCTACAGTTTGAGCTGACCAACGATCAACGTTTGGCTACCTATGAAATACTCAAGGACCTGGAAAAAAACTATCCCATGAATCGATTACTAAACGGTGATGTCGGATCAGGTAAAACTGTGGTTGCGCTCATTGCTGCGGTAGAAGTGGCCGCGGTTGATTATCAGGTAGTTTTTATGGCGCCGACTGAAATCCTGGCAAAACAGCATTTTGATACCATTAGAAAGTGTTTAAGTAACAAGTCTATCAGGGTTGGCTTGCTTACCGGAAGCGATGCCAGACAATACCCCAGCGACGAAATCACCAAAGAAAAAATCACTAAAAAACTGATGCGGCAGAAAATTGCTCGTGGCGAGATTGACATCATAATCGGTACCCATGCCGTTATTCAAAAGGATGTAACGTTCAAGCACTTGGGTTTGGTGATTATTGACGAGCAGCATAGGTTTGGCGTTGAACAGAGGATGAAATTAATAAAAAGTCAGGGGCCGGTTCCTCATCTTCTTTCTATGACGGCCACCCCCATCCCCCGCACTTTGGCTTTAACAATTTATGGCGACCTTGACGTATCACTCCTCAAAGAAAAACCCAAAGGCCGACAAGAAATTGTCACTCGAGTTATACCCCATACCAAACGCGAGGCGGCGTACAAATTCGTCGGCGAGCAGGTGCGGGCCGGCCGGCAGGTGTTTGTTATCTGCCCAAGAATAGCCGCACCCGCACCTGAAGGGGGCGAACATCTCCCTAAAAGGGCGGGAAATTTTAATACAGATAAACCTCTATCACAAAGTAGACTAATCTGGTCAGAGGTTAAGGCGGTGACGGATGAATTTGAAAAACTATCAAAAAAAATATTCCCCCAGCTGCGGGTGGCTATGCTTCACGGGAAAATGAAGCCGAAGGAAAAAGATAAAGTTATGAGCGATTTTAAAAATAAACATTATGACCTGATTGTGTCCACTTCAGTTATCGAGGTAGGGGTGGATGTGCCCAATGCTTCAGTTATGATGATTGAGTCAGCTGAAAGATTTGGTTTAGCTCAACTTCATCAGTTCCGTGGTCGGGTCGGACGTGGTGAGCATCAGTCATACTGTCTTCTTTTCACGACTGATAGCGGTCGGGCATCTTACCGGCTAAGAGCTCTGGAGAAAATTAATAATGGCTTCGAGCTGGCGGAAACTGACCTGAAAATCCGCGGCCCGGGCGAATTCACCGGCATCAAGCAATCGGGCCTCCCCGACCTGGCTATGGCCTCACTCTCCGATCTGGAACTTATAAAAAAAGCCCGCCTCGAAGCCAAGCTTTTGCTCAAAGAAGACCCAACCCTCAAGAAATATCCAACCTTACTCGCTCGCCTTTCCCAGATGCAACGACTGGTTCATTTTGAGTGAAGCGGCTTTTGGGTGTTGCCCAAAAACCTAAATATTTCTTAAACATAATCCTGGTCTGGGATTCAAGCCCGGGAATAGCTCCTAGAAAAATAGTGGTTAAAGGAAAAAGTACCCACTGAATGATCATCAAGAAATATTTGTACTTTCCGTATTGAGGTGGCCGCGGGGGCAGAAGAATAGTGGATAAAACGGCTGAAGAAATAAGGCCGACCATGGAAAGCAACATAATCATACTTGTAAATCTCGGCAAATTTAGCGATAAAACTGTTCGTCCAAATTCAGGCCCGCCGGCTACCACCGGCAACCAGCCAAGAAAGAAAATGATGAGAGCGTTAGTAGACCAAGAGTGAAAACTTTCCAAAATATTAAAGGTATAGTACCACCGTTTTCTTTTTGACACGTGTTTATTTTTTATGAATCCGAACAAAAAATAGGGCACGTTCTCCACACCGTAGCTCCAGCGACGCTGCTGTTTATAAATATTGGCCATAGTTCGCCAGAAACCAGGCGCCACATTAGCGTCCATGGAAACTGGGTAAAACATGGGTACTACCCGATAGTTGCCATCGTATCTGAAAAAACATTGCCAAAAGATCCTTGAGTCTTCGGATACCATATTTACCTGCCAAAAATCGACATCGACCAGAGCTTGGAAAGACATCGAGTGACTGGAAAAGGTGGTCAATCTTTCCGGTCTTTCCTGCTGGATGGTATGCCAGAAGGTGGCAGCAAAGGCCACTACTCGAGCCAGAGCTGGCGCTTCCCAGATGTTATTCGTGTACAGCGGCACTGGCTGATAGGAAGCCCTGGTGGGATTAGGAGTAGTTAGATACAGGTGAGTTAACAAGGAAAAATATTGGGCCGGAATCACTGTATCGATATCCAGATTTGAAACGATAACTCGTTCGTATGGAATGTTTAATTTATCGATTATTTCAATTTTTGCCTGCCTGGCCGCATAGGTGGCATTTGATCCCTTGCCGGCCAGTTCGCCCGGCAAATTGGCCGGGTGAGCCACCACCATGAATTTAAAAAACTTATTGCCATATTCACGAGCCATAGAATCAGCCACGAACTTTGCCCCATCACCCGCACTCTCCTCTTTGGCCAGAACCACGATCATCTTTGTTTTTGGGTAATCAGATCTGATTAGTCCCTCAAGTGTAGCCGTCACTACTTCCAGTCCCTCTTTATACAGTGGTAAAACAATCAAATGATACAGATCTTGCCACGATGACAGAGATGATAGCTGATAGTTCGAAGCTGGGAGTGCTTTCAATCTTTCCAGCCAATTAATCTTCAGGTTTTGCCTTAATCTCTTAAATGCCGAGCGCAGATGAAGAGAGAGATAAACAGTTTTTATGAACCAATAGGTATCAAAAAGAATAATAAACATGGCCATAAAGATTGGCTCGGAAAAAGAGAGGATCACGACCAGTATAAGAGTGGCCCAGGCCAGAAGACCGGGCAAAATTTCAAAAAACCGGTACCACGCCCGGTCTTTTAGATTGCTTAAATCACCTGATTTTGCGAGCTTAGAATACGCCTGATACTGCATTACCTGCCCGCATTATAGTCCATTATTATGAAAGCGCAACCGAGTACAAAAAATCCGTGATATCGAATTGTCCGCTCTTTATCTTGATGTCTGCTTCAGCCAATTTATGAAAACGATCTTTCAATTCATGCCACTCAAAACGCCGGGACTGGTCGATCATTTTTTTGACCGCAAACGGGTGTAGACCGGTCTTTTTCACGATAGCCTCGGCAGTGGGTACTGTTTGACCCATCAGCAGATGTTTAATCCGAAGCAAGTTCCGGAAAAGATACACCATCATGGAAAAAATATAATATTCATCATCTCCTGCCGCCAAATGTTTATTCAGAAGCTGCGCGGATTTTGCCCGATTTCTCACCGCCAAGGCGTCAAGCATTTCAAAAATATTCAGGTCCACCCGGGGATTAACCAATAAAACCACGTCATCAGCGGTAATAGCTTTTTTGCCATTGTGATTGGCCAATTTGACCAATTCCTCATGAATTCGCCAGGAATCATTGCCAATATATTCGATTAATTTTTTGATGGCGGTTGGTTCAATCTTTGCTTCCAATTGCTCAAGTTCTTTTTGGATCCAGTTCTCCAGCGGCAAATCGTTCAAGAATTCAAAAGTTTTTACCATGCCTGCCTTTCCCGACAGAATACTGAAAAGTTTTTTGTCGTTCCTTACCAATTCACTTTGGGTACCACTCTCGGCAAAAACCAGGATTATATTTTTGTCCTCAACTAGTTTCCAGGTTATTATTAAATCGGCTATTTCTTTTGACTGGGCAAACGTTTCCCGCAAAATTATTAATTTTTTCTCGTCAAAAAACGAAATCGTTTTTATGGAGTCTTCCAGCTTTCTCATTCCCTCTTTTCCCTCAACTCCCAAATCTAAACTCAAAAAACTCATGCCGCTGGTATGCTTCTTTTTGTATTCATCAATAATTTTCTGGAGACTTTGTTTTAACCGGTAAGTATCTTTACCGTAAAGCAGTATGGTCATGTGTTGGACTGCGGTGAAATGCCTCCTTCAATGAAATCATGGAGGAAGAATCAGCGAGCGTCAATTTCAACCCAGGTAATCCCCGGCGCTAAAGGTATTTCTTTATGATTCTGATCAAAAAACATCAGTTTCGCTTTATCATTAGCTTTTTCCCATGTACCCGATACGATCGTCCCATTCTTATAAACCAGCAATCCCCCGCTACCCACCGTTCTGACACGAATATAGTCTTTGTTAATTGGCGACCAGATAGTTTTCATGATGATTACATTTTTGGCCTCGACTGGTTTGCCAGTGTTTGTATCAGTTTCTGGCTGGCCCGAGCGCGAACGTAAATAGGAATTAGTTTCACTGTGGTATTTCCAAATTACTTTGAAATCATCATTAAACAGGGGCGGCGGTTCTGTTTTACCCTGGCTTTGAGAATCTGTCTCGTGGGAATAGCTGACATGGCTGTCAGTCATATCGTAATTCAGCTTACCGGCAACAGTCGCCATTAGGTCAAAATTGGTAAATGAATTATGCGGTCTTGGAATACCCTTTTTTCTAAAATAATAAATTTCGTCGTATTTCAGCCCGTCAATATTATCAATTATACCCTTATTCAATTGTGCCAACACTTCATGCTCTCCGCCAAAGTGGGCGTAGATGGCATTAACTCCCAGCGCCAGCGGAACAAAGTCCAGCCGAGACGAGCGTACTGATCCCACTTCTCTGGGTCGCCCGCACTGATAAACCGCCATCATCCGGGTAAAGCCGGTATCCACTACCGGCATTTCAAACACCAGGTCAGCCTCACCAATTCCCGACAACGGCCGCGCTTCCCGATCAGACGACATCATCACCGCAAACGGTCGGCTATCCCTCGTCTCACACTCCACCCCAGTCAGCGGACTTTTGAGTAAAGGCCTGACTGTTTCCCCCGGTTCGTTGGTGATATCAATGCTCCGGGTAATAAGTCTCAACCCGCCGAAAACCAAAATCCCTGTCAGCACGATTCCTCCCGCCCAATAGTACATCCGCCGCTTCTGCATAATCCCAATTTAGCTTAGAAATCTGACTAAGTCCACGAGTACTTGACATACAGGAACAAATAGTTTAGCATTAAAATTGTGCGCACATTCAAAAGTTGCTACTAGTGCCGACTAATTCCTACGCCAACAGATAATCTAGAAAGGAGCAAGGATGTTAACCTATTACGAAATCCTGGGAGTTGGTAAAACTGCAGAGGCGAAAGAAATAGGGATGGCCTATCACCGCTTAATGCGGGTCCACCACCCGGATGTCCACGGGTATAGAGATGATCCATTAGTTCGGTTGATTAACTCGGCACATGACACTTTATCTGACGCTTCAAAGCGGCGGGCGTATGATCTGAAGATAGCAAATCTGACACCTGAGTCGGCATCTAAAAACAACAGAAATCCAGAAGCGTCTGCTCTTTCTGTGGTCAAAAAGGAGAGAGTTGATTGCCCAGATTGCCAAGGAAAGGGTAGAACTGGGTTTTTCCAGAAGACTTGCAATCGTTGTGGCGGCGCTGGAAAACTAACCCAATTGACCGCACCGCCAGGAAGAAGTTTCTGCTCAGAATGTCAGGGACAAGGTGGTAAAATGCCAAGCCCGTTTGGAGAATTCATGTTCCAATGCGACCACTGTAAAGGAAGAGGTCTTGAGCCAATTGAGCCAGTTAAGGAACAATGTGAGAAATGCGGTGGTCGCGGCTATGACCCAAAACTCGGCGTTACATTTAGCTGCAACTACTGTGCCGGTAAAGGTTGGCTGCCGACCGCAAAATTCCCTTGAAGAATCGAGCCAGAGAGACTGAGCTGACAACCGTTAGCTCTTTTTTTATATCTGATGGACCGGGCAGAAATGAGCCGAACGGGCGTTGCCCTTTATTCTTTTGATTATGCCCCCGTCGCGCTTCTGGCATTTTTCACCGGTAAGCTGGTAGGCCTTCTGCATATTCTGGTAATTGCCGAATTTGCCTTCAAGCGTCCGGTAATCCTGCTGGCTGTCACCCTTGGCATGGATGGCCTTTTTGAGGACGAGTTTCATGTATTTGTAAACTTTAGCCCATTCGGCCGGAGCAATTTTTTCAACCCGCCTTAACGGATGAATTCCCGAATACCATAGAACCTCATCGGAGTAGATGTTGCCGATGCCGACGATTACAAACGGATCCATCAGAACTTTTTTTACCACACCCCGGCGTTTGGCCATCAATTCTCGAAATTTGGCCAGAGTGAATTTGGGATCAAGCGGCTCCGGACCAAGCCGCCCGATTTCATTGATATGCTCGATTTTTTCGGTATCACCCAGAAACACTCTGCCAAACCTGCGAAGATCCGAAAGTCCCAGCTGATAGCCATTATCCAAATACAAAAGAAATCTTATGTGCCTATTGAAACGATCTTCTTTTATCGGTCCTGCCATATCCGGCTCCGGTTTGCCTTTAATCAATTTCCACTTTCCATATAGCAAATGCCCTGAAATTTTTTGATGGATAATCAGTGTCTTACTTCCAGACAAATCAATCATGATATATTTTGCCCGCCTGTGGGCGCGCAAAATTTTCCGGCCGGCAATCTCGGCAATAAAATTGGTTAATGTATGAGTCTGGATGGTTTTTGGCCAATCAGTCCAAGCATCCAAAATCTCCCGGCCTTTCACCTTTTGATTGAGCCCTCTGACAATTGTTTCCACTTCCGGTAGTTCAGGCATTATTAAATCGGCTTATTAGACCTGTTGCGTAATAACTAATCTACTGCAATTTCAGAATTTTGGCTACAAAAACTTCAGATTTCGTCGAAATAGCTAAAGCTATTCCTCCTCAATCTTCAGCTTTTTCGCCTAAAATTCTGAAATTTCGTTACGAAAGTTATTACGCAACAGGTCTAATATCTTCCCAGTTATTACCGCCTTTGGCTTCAACAATTAATGGCACTTTTAGCTGGGTGATATTTTCCATAATTTGTTTTATTTCTGACACAACATTCTTTACCAAATTTTTTTTGATTTCGAAGACTATCTCGTCATGGATTTGCAAGAGCATTTTAATTTCATCGCTCTTAAAACTTTTATGCATCCAATCGTAAACTTTATTCATGGCCAATTTCACAATATCGGCGGCTGTTCCTTGGGTTGGATGATTAATCGCTGCCCGCTCGGCTCCGGCCTGGATTTGGGGCATGGTTGAATAAATATCCAAGAATGGACGGCGGCGACCGAAAATAGTCGAAACATAACCCTGGCGATGGGCTTGGTTTTTAATCTCCTCCATATATCTGGCTACTCCTGAAAATTCCGCAAAATATTTATTAATAAATTCCTTGGCTTGAGTTCTGTCCACCCCGGACGCTCTTGAAAAACCCATCGCTCCCATGCCAAAAATGATGCCAAAATTTAGAACTTTCGCTTGGCGGCGCATTTTTTTGGTAACTTTATCCGGCGAAACTTCGAAGATCTCGGAAGCCGTACGAGTATGGATATCCTCACCTTTCTGGAAAGCCTCGGTCATTTTTTTATCATTGGCGATATGGGCAACAATGCGCAACTCCAATTGGGAATAGTCAAACGAAACAATTTGATAGCCGAATTCAGCGATAAAAGCCCGTCGAAATTCCTGGCCCAGTTTGGTTTTGATCGGAATATTCTGTAGATTGGGGTCTTGCGAGGACAACCGCCCGGTAGCAGTGCCGGTTTGTACATAGGTGGTATGTACCCGGCCGTTTTTATCAACTAGCTGCGGGAAGGGCTTAATATAGGTGGTTTTCAATTTCTGCAGCTCGCGATATTGCAGAATCAAATCAATGATCGGGTGCTCATCGCGCAGTTTCTCCAATTCCGGCGCGGCCGTAGATAGTTTCCCGCCGCCAGTTTTTCTTACCCGGCCGATAATTCTTAAGCGATTGAATAAAATTTCCGCCAGTTGTCGCGGTGAATTGATATTAAAGTCGGTTCCCGCCAGTTTATATATTCGTTTTTCCAGTTTGGCCAGCTCGCTATTGGTTGTTTTTAACGAGTTGGCCAGCGCTGACGTGTCAATCTTGATCCCATTTAGCTCCATTTCGGCCAGGACTTTTATGAGAGGCATCTCGATTTTTTCAAACACTTCCATTAGATCACTAGAGCGTAATTTATGCTCAAGCTTTTCTTTCAGCTTCGCAAGATCGGTTTTCATTGACGCGGCGTTGTTCGGATCTTTTTTAAATTCACCATAAAATATCCGTGGCCAGTCATATTCCCTGGCCTCCGGATTCAACAGATAGGCCGCGATTTTGGTGTCAAACATTTTGCATTTAATCTCGGCTCCGCCCATAATTTTTTCTTTGATTAAAGATTTTAGGTCATGTCCGATGATGGTCGTTTTGGGGTCTTGCAATATTTGTTCGGTTAAATCTTCACTGCTTACCACTATAACTTCTCCATCCAGTAATTCCGGCTGATCGGCATCGGTTTCCGTGGACTTGTCTGCCGCGTTAAGATCTAGCTCGCCTTGACCAGTAAGCCCGATCTCGGGCAATCTTTTAATCAGACTAAAAAAAGCCAAATCTTTAAAGATGGATTCGATTTTTTGGATATTCAAATTACTTTGCCAATCCGCCTTGGCCAGAGAAAAATCAACCTCCAGATCACAAATAATCTGGGAAAGTTGCTTGGAAAAATAGGCTTGATCCTTATTGGCCAAAAGTTTCTCCTTTAGCTTATCGCTAACTTTGAAACTCTTAAACTTTAAACTTTGGAACTTTGGAACTTTACCTTCGATGGCCTTATACAATCCGTCCAAACTACCAAACTTCTGAATTATTTGAGCCGCTGTTTTCTCCCCTATTCCCGGCACCCCGGGTATATTGTCGCTAGGATCGCCCTTAAGGCCTCTAAAATCGTTCAGTTGTACTGGAGTGAGACCATAGCGAGCAAAGACCGCGTCGGCATCATACATCACCGTATCGGTCATGCCCTTGCGCAAAGTGTAAACCATCACTTTTTTATTATCCACCAACTGAAGGGTATCCAAATCACCGGTAACAATAATCACCTGCGTGTCTTTTTCTTTTTTTGCTCTGGCGGCCAGAGTACCGATGAGGTCGTCCGCTTCATACCCCTGTAATTCATATACCGGAATGCCAAAGGTTGCCAGAACTTTTTTGACTAGCGGGATTTGCTTATACAATTCGTCTGGCGCTTTGATCCGATGGCTTTTGTATTCCTCAAATTGCTCGTGTCGAAAAGTGGGCCCAGCCAAATCGAATGTCGCCGCGATATATTTGGGCTTAATGTCCCTGATCATTTTTAGAAGAATCGAGGTGAAGCCATAAACGGCATTAGTCACCACACCCTTAGCTGACGTCAGGGCGGGCAAAGCATGGAAGGCCCGATGCACTAAAGCATTACCGTCAATCAGAACAATTTTGTTCATAAATTTATACCAAAAAGCTGATAGTTATATTTCTCTCCTTTTCCTTAACATGATCCAGGTGTATTTTTAAAAACTTTTTAGGCAGAATTTCCGATACTCGATCCGACCATTCAATTAATACCAAATTTGCTGGATCATTCATGATCTCTTTGATGCCCAGAGGTAAGAGTTCTGTGTAATCCTTCAACCGATAAGTATCAACATGATATATTCGCTGAAAAATTGGATTTTTAAGTTTTAGTTCGTAGACTTTCATGATCACAAAAGTGGGACTGGTAATTTTTTGTTTCACGCCCATGGCTCTGGCAAATCCTTTCACAAAAGTCGTCTTGCCCGCCCCCAATTCGCCCTCTAAAGCAATCATCAAAGATTCCCCGTGGACACGATCCAAGACATGTTCCTTTACAATCGAGAAGGCAATAAGTTCCGTTTCTTTTGGACTTTTTGAAGTGTAGTGAGAAATATGTTTCACCCCGGAATGATAGCTTTTTTGGAGTATTTTTTCAATGAAAAAGCCCATCACGTGGATGGGCTTTGGGCCTACGGACCGAAGGTACAATGTGAGAGCTAGAACTCCCTTTTCTGAATATCCCTAGCTCTCTTCTGCCAAGGCTTGAGGTCTTTCTCCTCATCATCCTTGGGCTTGGTTTGCTCAATGACGGTGTCGAGTTTCTCGCTGACTGTATCGAGTCGATCAGCTACTCGACCAAAGCCAGCGTCAACTTTCTCACCAAGATCATTGATAGCTTCTCTCGTATCATCCCCGCTCTCTTCAACCGTCTTCGTCAGACGATCAATGGCTTCGCGGGTTTCGTTGGAGTCGACCACTACCTCGTCTCGAGGACGGGAACGAGGTGTCGTCATTCGGTCGCTGCCGCTGACGATCCCCGTTCTGCGCCCCCCTGACATGAAAGGCTCAACCGCCTCCTTTACCTTAACCACTGCCCACAGAATGAGCAGGGTCATGGTACCAAACAACAATGCCACCGGGATGATCCAGACTCCGGTTGATTGTTTCGCCTGTGCTTGCGCTTGGGCCGTTGTTCTCGCGGCTGGTTGAGCTTGCGGGGCAACAACATTTTTCCTGTTCCTCCCCGTGAGAATTAACACTACAGCTGCTACCGTAATGACAAACAGTGTAGTTAATGCTAACCCAACAATGTGACCACTTACGAAATTATACAGTTTTTCCCACCAGACAATGCTGGCAAGAAATGCCAGAGCTACTCCCACGGCAACGCCCGACCAGATAATACTTTTCAAGAACATACGCCATAAGGTGAACCATCTTCTGACGCGCGGCATAACCGGCGGCACCGCGGCCGCAGGAGCTGTTTCTAGGATCGACTGGACGGGTATGGCCCTAATGTTTTTCCTAAACAGGAATAGTAAACAGACGACCAGGGAAATCGCGGCGAGAGCGAGAGAAAACTTTCCCACGTTCCATCCCCACGCTTTCCACCACTCTACATCCATCGGACCAAATCCTCTGCCGATTAAGACAAAGAAGTTTCGGATCCAGTAACGGATGTAAAACAGTCCAGCTCCTAGAGCCATCAAGGCAATGGCCAGAAGAATTCGACCCGGATGTCGACTCACGAATCTGTCAATTATTCTCCAGCCGGCCTTCGACTTCGATACAACAAAGCGGAAAGCTCTGCGCAACTTGTTCATAAACAGCCTCCGAGAATGGAATTGGCCCGAGCAGCGTCGCCGCCCGGGCCATGGTTGAAGAACTTTACTCGCCCTTTTTTTCTCCGGCGAAACGCACAAATTTTATTTCAAATGCGTTATCGCCGACCCTTTCGGGCACTAGAGGCTCTCGTTTGTCGATCAGGCTCGGGTCCTCACGGTCCTTGCTGTTCGCAACAATTAGAGCTTCCGCCCTAAAGTTGCGTTCGCCAACGAGCGTCTCAACGAACTCATACTCTGTGGGAAGGAGAGCAAACACCTTGCGACCACCTACGAAAACTTCGATTGGGTAGTCAGTCGCATTGGTGAACTTCGTCACCTGGACAAGGTTGCCGGCCTCGTCGCGAACGATCCCCGGCTTGGGCTCGGGATGAGCCTGGGCTTGCGTGGGCGGCTGCGGTGCCGGCTGTGGCTGACGCGGGTAAACCCGCGGCTGACCATAGACCGGCAACGATGGGTCACAGTTATCAATGTACCCATCGATAACCTCCGCGCCGACACCAAACGCACCGCCCCAAGCCACACCGCGTCCTGTGCCTCGAGCGGTTCCGGTGGCGCCAAAGCCACCGAGAGCGCCGACTGCCGCCGCGCCGAGGACGCGCGCGACTCGCTTGCCCTTAGACACCGGCTGGCACGGACGGCCATAGCCGGGTTGCGGGTACCCGCGAGGATAGCCGTACCCACGGCCGTAGCCATAATAACCGCCGCCATAAGCGGGGTTACCGAAACCCGGCGGCAGGCCGAGCGACCCGTTGATGAAGTCGCTCATCGAATCCTGCCAGACACCGACCTGACCCCGTGGGTCCCACGGGTTTTCGTTGATTATGTACACTCTGCCACGGAGCTGGCCGAAGGCAGAGGGTGCCGTCAACAACGAAACCAGTGTTAATACAAACAACAAAGAAGTCTTTCTCATCTCTCCTCCCCTGCCTCAGCACGCAATGCACGCGCCGAGAGAAATTTTTTCGAACAGAAAACTATGCCGATTTTTCAAGGACCTAGCCTTGATTTTTACTACCTTAATTATACCAGACTGGCCAATCAAAGTCAAATGGCAAAAACCCTTGATTTTCCTAGCTTTTTTTGGCCCTTATTCCCTTGAGAATTTTGACGTCTTTTTCACGAAGATCATCTTCGGTTTCCAGAAGCCAATCAATCTTCATAAATTCTGGGGTCTGAAGAAGACTTGTCAAACCATCGCGACCTATAAAACCCTGACCAATATGCTCATGCCGATCTCGTTTCATGCCCAGATCAACTTTGGAATCATTTACATGGGTTAACTTCAAAAATTCCAAGCCAATGGTCTGATCAAATTGCTGTAACATTGCAGCCGCACCAGCCGGTGTGCGATAGTCATAGCCCGAGGCAAAAGCATGACAGGTATCAAAACAGATACCACCGAAACCGGGTAAAGACTTAACGGCCCGCACGATTTCGCCGATTTCTTCAAAAGTGTCACCAATTACATTCCCGGCCCCGGCGGAAATTTCAATTAAAAATTGCGTTGAACCCTGATAATTAAAAAGAATTCTTTTAATCGCGTCAATAACTTTTTTTATCCCCTCTTCTAACGTTTGATTTGTATAAGAGCCAATGTGAGTCATCACAAATTTAGCTCCCAATAAACTCCCTCGTTCTAGTTCTTTACGAACTATTTGGATGGAAGCTTCACGGATTTTGGACTTAAGCGAAGCAAAATTTAAAACATAGGGCGTATGAATATGAAAAGTTTCTATGCCATATTTATCCATTTCCCTATGCAAATTTAAAATCGTTTCCTTGGTAATCTTGGGCGCTGGCCCCCCTTGGGGCGGGCGGGTAAAGCATTGAAAGGTTTCACCACCCTGGGCCGCGGCTCGGGCTGGCGCTTTATCTATTCCCCCGGCCACCGAAACATGTGCCCCAATCCTATTTTTATATGAAATCTTCTCCGACATTTTTTATATGTTTGACATTCGCTTTTTTTCTCAACTCGTCAAAAGTAACAGAAATAATATCAATTTGCCAGCCCAGTTTAGTCATTTTTCCGTCACCCATGTATAGGCTTGCGGTTTTAATAATTTTTGACATCTTTTTGTTATTAACCCTGACTTCCGGATCAAAGCCACTACTATAACTCTGGCGATTAGCTTTAACCTCAATGAAGAAAATAGCAGAACACTTTTTAGCAATAATGTCAATTTCACCCCAAGGCTTGCGATAGTTTCTTTCCACAATTTCGTATCCCTTTGAAATCAGGAATCTTGAGGCAATATTTTCCGCTAAAAATCCTAATTCCTTACTGTTGATAGTGCCCATTGACTTCTTCATAAAAAAATCATAGAATCTCTACCAGATTCTCGTACAGAGAATTTTTGCTTTCTAGGTAGAAAAATAACAATAGGAACTAATCTTATTCTATCTCATTAAGACACGACTCAAAAATCTAATAGATTCAGGCCGATTCTCTGGAGGTAAACTCATCAAACGATTTAGACAATTTCTTAAAAACGATAAGGTCGGTTTTTTTGGTATTATGGCTATGGCCATAATTTTAATTATTACGAAGGGCACTCAAGATAACCAAGCAAGTATATTTAACCGGCTGTTAACTTCATACATTGATGAAACGGCCGCCTCCATAAACATTGATCCATCGCAATATCAGTTGGCTGATATTAATAGCGTATTCGCACAATCGAGTGGGCTCCCAAAGAATGAAAAAAAAACTGTATTAAATACGATTCAGGATAATTCTGTCGTTTCCCGGGCCACGATTTTAACTGATTTTTTGGAAGAATTTTCTGATCGAGGAAATCAAGTTACGGTTTACACTGTACAAGAGGGTGATACAGTTTCATTTATCGCTTCTGATTACGGCGTTTCTGTTAATACCATCATTGCGGCAAATAATCTAAAAAGTGCCGATGAGATTAAGCCCGGCATGGAATTGAAAATTCCGCCGGTAGATGGTGTTATTCATAAGATTAAGAAAGGGGATACTGTGCAAACGCTAGCCACTAAATATGGAGTTGAGGCTGAAAAGATCATTAGTTTCAATGATTTACCGCTTTCTGGAGAATTAGAGGTGGATCGGGAAATTATGATTCCAGGCGGTAAGTTACCTCGCCCAGCCATTCCGACCAGAATTGCTATCGCCAAGAGATTTGCGTATTTACCGAATCTTAATGAATACTTTGCCCTGCCAGCGGTTGGTTTTAACTGGGGGAGAATTCATGGTCGCAATGGTGTCGATGTCGCAAATTCCTGCAGGACTCCTATTTATGCAGCCGCTGATGGAAAAGTAACTTTGGCCTTGGGTTCGGGCTGGAATGGGGGATTTGGAAAATTTGTTAAGCTAGTCCACGCTAACGGTACCGAAACGCTATACGCTCACTTATCCAAATTGGTAATATCCACAGGGGAACAAGTACTCAAAAATCAACAAATCGGTCTCATGGGCAGCACTGGCCGCTCTACCGGTTGTCATTTGCACTTTGAGGTACATGGGGCGAGAAATCCACTAGCAAAATACTAGTAAATACTTGGTTATTTACTAATGTGGACAGGTGGCGGACAGTGGTGGACAAGCGGACATTGTCCGTCACTGTCCGGCACTGTCCACCACTGTCCGTCACTCATTGTCCGTCTGTCCACCACCTGTCCGCCACCTGTCCGCATCTTATTCCTAGACCTAATTTAATTGATCATTATCCGCATCCATCTTAAGGCGATAATTACTGGCTTCAGCTATTATGTTTGCGGTAATGTTTTGGCTGTTATCAACATCGGCAATGGTTCTCGCTATTTTCAGGATACGATGGTAGCCCCGACCGGAAAGAAAATTTTTAGTTACTATATCCTTAATCATACTTTCAGCCTCATTACCTAATCCACAAAACTGTTTTATTTCTTTCGGCCTCATTTCACAGTTAGTCTTTAGTCTGTGATTCTTAAATCGAGCCAGTTGCACTGCTCTGGCCTTGGCAATCACCTGCTTTATTTCCACACTGGTTTGGCCGTTTTGCTCGCTATTGAGTTTATCGTAGGTCTGGCGGGGGACAATTATCTGAATATCAATTCTATCTAGGACGGGTCCAGAGACTTTTCGCTGGTATTTCTGAACCGACAGGGCAGAACAAAGGCAGGTTTTTAAATTATCACCAAAATTGCCGCATGGACACGGATTCATAGCCGCCACCAACATAAACCGAGCGGGAAATTTAACTGAACCGGCAGCACGTGAAACAATAACCTCACCATTTTCCATAGGTTGTCGGAGTGACTCCAGTACACTGCGGGGAAATTCAGGAAGCTCATCCAGAAACAAAACGCCTCGATGGGCCAAAGATATTTCGCCCGGCCTCGGATTACTGCCACCGCCAATCACAGCCACAGCGGACGCGGTATGATGGGGATTTCTAAACGGGCGATTAATGACAAAGGGGCTTTCATTTACCATACCGCAAATACTATAGATCTTTGTTACTTCGACCGACTCATCGTAGTCCATCGGAGGCAAAATTCCCGCGCAGGCTTGAGCTAATAGTGTTTTCCCGGAACCGGGCGGTCCTGACATCAAAATATTGTGACCGCCAGCGGCGGCAATAATTAAAGCTCTTTTTGCATTTTCCTGACCCTTGATTGATGCCATATCAATGACGGCATCGTCGTAGCCATCGACTAAGCTATTAAGCGGCGTGGGCTCGCTTGGAAGAGTAGGAATAATTTCCGTTTTGCCAAGGAGATATTCAGTAAGCTGTTTAAGATTATTTGCTCCAATAACTTTAATTCCCCGCACAATCGAAGCCTCCTTAGCATTTGGAAAAGGCACAATAATCTCTTTATATCCGTGCTTCTTAGCCATAAAAGCTAGCGGCAAAATGCCGCTGACTCGCCGCAGTTCGCCATCCAGAGAAAGTTCCCCTACAAATACTCTTTTTTTATCATTTAGCTCCAACTGTTTGGTAGCCAAAAGATAGCCAAGAGCAATGGCTAAATCATACGAAGAGCCTTCTTTCTTTATGTCGGCTGGCGCCAGATTTACGACGATCCTGCGATTTTTCTGGTTAGGAGAAATAAAGCCACAATTTCTGATAGCGGCGGCGATACGATCTTTTGATTCCTTAACGGACTTGTCGGGCAATCCGACAATATTAAAAAGATGAAGTCCCGGAGTCGAATCGACTTCTACTTCAACCGGCTGAGCATCAAGACCAATTATTGCCCCTGAAATGACGCGGACAGAAGCCATTATTTAGTTTATTAGCGTAATAGCTCGGCCGACCGGCAGCGCCAAACACCAAAAAAACTTAGAGAAGTCTTGTATCTTTCGCGCAAGACAAACAAAACCTTGCCACGGGAATGGCCTTTAACCTTTTTTCTTCGATGGGAGACTGACAGCGATGGCATACTCCGAAGGAACCTCTGTTAATATTATTAAGCGTTTCGTTGATTTCTTTCAAGCGCAGTTCTAGATTCTGTTCAACGGCCCGTTTTTCTTCATAATCCGTCACGTTATGGGCTTTTTCGTCTGGCGTATCAGTAGAATCAAATTTCGGAAACCGGGCCCGATAATCACCCTTAACCACCGGATTTCTATCTGTAAACCGCTCGAGCTCCGACAAAATTAAATCACGTTCTTTTTCGAGGTCTTTTTTTAGTGTTTGTAATTCTTCACCGGTCATATATGTGTATTAAACAAAAGTGGATTATAGCATGGAAAAAAGGAAAAAATCAAATCTTCCCACAAAACAAAATCTGGGCGTCAGTATCGCCCTCGTCGTATGTAACTTCAGGGGGCCTGAACGCCCAGGAAAAAAATGAAGATGCCAACCGTTCTCGAGTGAGAACCAAAAAAAACAGTCAGCTGTTACAAGGATCCGATAACATTCTATCAGTCTAAAAAATCAAGACAATACTTACTTGTGGATAAGCGATAGCTATTTCCCTTAAATATCCCCCGGGGACGAAAGGGGATTCGGAGAAATCGTTTTTATCCTTTCAATGACCGCAAAAATTTGTTCACGTGAATTTGCGAATACCAGGAAACTTTCACCATTTGGAGCATTGATTATAGCGTAATCAATGGTTAGTCCGGGAAATGGAAAATTCCGATAACGGATAGAGATCCCGGGATAACTCAATGTATTACTCTGAAATAAAGGGGTAGCGGCCTTTGTTAAATCAAACCCAAATAGTTTGCTAAGATTATCGGACAGCGTTGTCTCCCATGAAGCTAAGGCTGGATTGGCAACGGATGAACTGTTGATTTTGCTAATAAAACCATAGCCGACTGTGTTATCGGCCTTTCTCATCAGAAGTACGTAGAAAATTTCATCATCAGTCGCGCCAATAAGATCGGCGGGCGACTGTATTAAAGTGCCAGTTGAAAAATCGGTAAATTTGAATCTAGCGCCCGTACCGGGCTCAAGAACTTTGTATAAACCAATCTGGCCCGACGCCAGCGTTTCGGCCATAGCTAAATCTTGAAAATTAATGAAGAAGTCCGGAGAAAGCGGGGCAGTGATAATTTCCTTTTTGGAAAAAACAGTCTCAATGGCCGGAATGGGTGTTGCCGTCACAGATACTACAGAAGTGGGAGTCGGGCTCTCACCGAAATCAGGTCCAGCCGGCTGATGGAAAAATAAAAACCAGACGGAAAAACCAACCACCGCCATTGAAGTTAAAGCGATAACAATGGTTGAAGGCGAGCCCATAAACGATCCCGCAGGTGGTGGGATATTGACGCTGGGCGGGAGGGGAAAGCTCGGTATAGCCGGATTCAGCGTTGCCAGCGGTGGTGGCGTAATGAAATGAGGAATTGAAGGAGCGGAACCGGTAAGCGGTTTCGCTTTTTCAAGCTTGCCCAGTTCGACTTGAGTCGGCATATTCATTTTGACTTCAGGTTTAGGAATAGCGATTTCCGGACGAGTTTTTTCTGGTTCCATTTGCATGTTTAAGGCTACCGGAGTCTGACCTTTCTTGATAGCAACAATGTCTTCCTGCATTGTTCTCACCGAAGATCTTAAGGTCGCCGGCACCGGAGAAACAGGTAAAGGAGATGTCAAAGGCCTAATAACGCCAGGAGTCGTAGCGGAAGGCACAGATTTGAGCGAGGTCACCCCAGGGTCAGCCGCTGGTAATGGAAGGGCAACACTGGACTGGGGAGCTTTTGGCGGTAAATTCACGGAAAGAGGAGGTCTGGGCACAGGCTGTCCAGAAGGAGGAATGGCTGGTCTGGGAGGTTGTGAAGCCTCTCCGGCCGGAGCGGGTGCTGGCGGCATTGGCGACTTAAAAGAAAGTCCAGATATATTTGATGATACCGGACCTGGTTTTGGTGATGTAGGAATATCCCTGATGGGAAGATTGGGCGGTAGTGATGATTGATTATTCGATCCAGCTTGAGTTTGGGCTGGACCCTGATCGGAAGGAGGCTTTTGAGAATTTTGATCGGTCATGCGAAATTGTCTACGAGCAAGATTAATATCGCAGCGAGTGGGTAACAATTTCCGCACCCCGCTCGGCTCGCTACGCTCGTCTGCGCTCGGACAGTTATTTACTTCATGGTTAGATTAATTCTACCATAGTCATCAATATTTTTCACACGCACCTTAACAGACTGACCAATTTTCAGAACATCGGACGGACGACGGATGTGTTCATTGGAAATTTCTGATACATGAATTAATCCTTCGCGTCCGGGCATATATTCTACCATGGCTCCAAAATCGAGCAGTCTTGTCACTCGCCCATCAAATTCGTCACCGGGCTTGGCTTCGAAAGTAATATCATTAATCATTTTAACTGCTTTTTTCATACCTTCGGGTTCAGCTGAAGTAATAAACACCGAGCCATCATCTTCGATGTCTATGGCTACTCCGGTTTTTTCAATAATATCGTTAATAACCTTGCCTTGCGGACCAATCACACTGCCTATTTTTTCAGGATTGATTTTAATAATGTACACCCGGGGAGCATATTGAGACAACTCGGCCCGGTGGGTACCAATAACCTTTTCCATATGGCCGAGGATTTCAAGACGCGCTTTTTTTGCTTGGGCCAAGGCTTCTCTAAGAATGTCATGCGTAATGCCTTCAATTTTTACATCCATCTGCATAGCCGTGACGCCAGCTGTGGTGCCGGCAACTTTCAAGTCCATATCGCCATGATGATCTTCGGGGCCTTGAATATCAGTCAAAATTTTATATTTTTCCCCTTTTTCATC
>ERZ1292623.546-Hain-H51-01um-R1-546-length-40519-cov-7_pt1 | contig 40519 bp, 36 predicted proteins | sample MGYA00564398_ERZ1292623 | MGnify/ENA primary metagenome ERZ1292623 (study PRJEB36523, sample SAMEA6512633) | groundwater metagenome | collected 2019-01-07 | study: AquaDiva: Metagenomics assemblies of 32 groundwater samples
ATCAAATCATATCCGAGCATAGATAGGTACTTCTGCAGTTGAGATACCTCTGGCCCTTTATCTCCCAATGTAATCATAGCCAAAACTTTTCTTATAAATAGAGATAAAAAGTGTTTCTAAGATTAGAAAACAGTTAAGAATGTTGGATAAAATAAAAAAGGCGAGGATTTTCCTCGCCTTTCATTTATTAGTTGTAAAATTATTTACCGCCAGTCCAAGATGTGCGTCCAGCACTTGCCCCAGCTGCAATGTCACCAAAAGATGCACCGCCTTGAGCTGCTTGTTTTTTGAATGTTCCAAAATCCATTGGCTGAACCATTGTAGTAAGGTCTTTGTAAAGAACGTTATATGCGTCTTGCATGTTAATTCCATATTTTGTAGCCAAACCTTTAAGCTCTGCTTTTGCAGCATTAATTAATGCAGTTGAAAGGTCGATATAAGAAGGGTCATATTTTTTATAAGCAGCAGTCATCTGGTCTATTTCTGCTTTGTGAGTTGCATAAAAGTCATTCTTTGCTTTTTTGAAGCTGCTATCGAAAAGACCTTCTTCCATTGAGGCTTCCTCCATGGATACTTCTTCCATATAAGATTCACTCATTAATTCTTTTAATTCAGCCTCAAGAGCTTTTTTCTCGTTTTCAAGAACGATTCTTTTCTTAAGCTTTAAAGCCTCTTCTCTGATAATTTCTCTGAATTCAGAGAGTGATAATTCTTTTTTTGCCATAGCAGTTGGTTTTTTTGTACTTGTTTCCAATAAATAGCACCAAAAAACAAAAAATTCATAAGGTTATTGGTTTTTTTATTTTACCACTTATTTTTAAATACATGTAACATTTTTAATAATGTTGCGTATAACAAGGAAGAACCAGTAAAAAAATGAGTTATGAACCAGTTATCAGCTTTTGTTATCAAGTTTAATCAGCCAAATAGTCCTGAAATTGAGTATAATTTGGAGCGTGAAATCTATGTAGCGCTTAAGGCGTTTACAGACGAAGAACAAAAGGGTTTTATTATGGATGAGGAAAGCAGAACTATGATTGCATTCATCGAAAAAAACGACAAACCCAAACTTGACGGGCTTGTAGATGCTGTAAAAAAGGTTCAGTCTGACATTATATCTGAATATGAGGACGTTACAGAAAAGTTTTTATTCAAAAACGACTTCTCTTGCTACAACAAAAAGTCTAAATTAATTGACGGGTTCATTAAAAGTAGGATAAGCTTGGATGATGTTTTTGATAAAATCAAAACAATCGGAGCAGATAAGCTTACAGAGGTTGATAAGGGGTTCTTGGAAGAGTGGAGGTCACTTTAACCTTTCAACCAAGCTCTTAAATATACTTCCACTTGCCGTAATTACATCTTTCTTAAAGTCTTTATTATCAAGGACTTTGCTAACTACCTGAGATTTTTGTTTGAGTAATTGGTTAATGTCTTCATCAATTGTATCAACGCAGATATATTGTATAATCTGAATGTTATCATGGGTTGTCGTAGCTCTGTGGATTCGGTCTTCGGCCTGTTCCATATCTCCAGGTGTCCATGCAAAACCAAGGAAAATGAGTTTAGGGGCCTCTGTGAGGGTTATTCCTACCCCAGAGGCTCCAATCATTCCTGAGAAAAGACTTACCTTCTTATCTTCTTGAAATCTGTCTACAGAGGTTTGTTTATCTTCGATGTTCATGCTTCCAGTATGAATTACGGAGCTATCTGAATATGTTTTATAAAGACCTTCTGCGAGAGATTGATAGTCGGACATTACAACAAGCTTTTCACCATTATTAATAATATCATCAACACCTCCATCATTAATTAATCTATCAAGCTTAATACTTCCTGTGAATTGCTTGAGTTTATGAATCTTTTCAAGATATGATTGCTCCTTTTCTTCTTCAGTTCCGTCAGCAGCAATTACCTTTTTTACTTCTTTTAAAAGCTTGTTATATTCTTTTCTTTCTGTTGGAGTAAGCTCAACTTCTATTTCTGTATATGTTTTTGGAGGAAGTTGACTTAAAACATCTTTTTTAAGCCTTCTCAAGAAATAAGGTGATATTCTTGTAAATAACTCTTCAAGATTTGAAGCTCCAGAATAATCCCACCCAAAATGATTTTCAAAAGCAGCACAATATCTAACTCCAAAATCATGCGCTGAATTCCACATTTCTGGGTCCATAAAATTAAGTCCAGAGAAAATTTCCATCGGCCTACTTTTAACAGCAGTACCAGAAATCAAGATTCTTTTTTCAATTGTATCTCTGAACGCTCTCTTAATTATTTGTGTCCAATCTGTTTTAGTACTTTTGATTCTATGAAATTCATCAATAACCACCAAGTCATAATCTTCAGGGTCAAGAACGGTTCCATCATCATCTTGAATGTAAACAAGGCCATTTATTCTTGATTTGAATGAGTTTGTATTTTTACAGTTTTCACATTTCTTATGCTTCTTAATCAAATCGGTTATTTCAAGGCCACATTTTTGAGTACCCTTTCCAGGGACAATTAAATTTCCTCCACACTTGTGTTTATATTCAAGTTTTATATAACTCTGAATTGATTCGTAATTGATAATGTGGAACAGACTTTCATCTTTGGTGTAGTTTTTATTTCCACTTTTTTTTGTAGGGTAATACTTGTAAACATGACCCTTTTCATGACTGAATTTTAAAATTTCTTTTCTCCATCCAAGCTTTAAAGAAGCTGGACAAATAACAAGTGTTTTTAATTTATGCTTTGCAGCATATGCTATTGCTGGAAGTGTTTTTCCCACTCCAGGCTGGTCGCCAAGAATCGCCTTTCCATTGTTTATTTCAAAAAATTTTACAGCCTGTTTTTGATAGTCGTATGGTTGGATTTTCATAAAACTGAAATCCATGTCATCAAATGTGAGAGATGCTTCTTTTATTTTTAAAGCTTCCGATATTCTCCGCTGCCTTTCTTTATACTCTTGTCTTAATGCATTTAGTTCTTCTGGCAAAAGATTTTCAAAAACAAAAGGAATAGAGTTATCGACAAGAAAGGAAATTATATTTCCCATCTGTACTTCACGGATGATTCTAACCCACTCATCTTTTGTTCCGCCATTAACATCAAGAACATTATCCACCCTTACACTTCTATGTTCTTTTGGAAGCGTTTTTATATAGGTAGCCAAAATAGGAAGATAATCAAATACCAACTCATAATTTGTTCTTAACTTCCGTATCTTAACTGGACTTATTTCTTTTTTCTTAGCCATCAATAAATATAATCATTGAGAGTGAATAACTCAAATCAATCAACCTTTTGTTTTCTCTTACTTTTTCTTAGATTTTCGGCCCTCTTGATGAATATTTCTTCTTTCTCGATGCTTTCTTTTTTATCTATGATAGCCTTTTCAAGTTTTGTTAAAGGAATTGTTTTTCCTTTATATTTTCCAGTATCGGGCTGCTTTGTTCCTTTTTTAACCTGAATCGCTTCTCTTATAAATTCAGCCAACAGACGGACATCCTGCATAGAATGTCTCACATCAACTCCAGCAGTTTTATTACCTTTCAAAAATTGCTCTGTCCTTTTTTTGTTTTCCTGAGCAATCTCAATTAATTTATGTAGCAAATCAAGTTCATTATATCCTCTCAAAGCTTCAAGTTCATTCAGTTCCATTTTCTTTGTCAATATTTTCTTTAACTTTCTCTTCAAGAGTATTAATATCAACTATTCCTTGTTTGGCCAGCTCTTTATCTTGTTCTCTTTTATTTATGACATCAGTCACATTTATTCCATTAATCATTGCCTGATAAAGGTCAATGGCGAATCTATCATCAGTATATAAGTCACTACTTATTCTATACCACGACCTACCTTCAAATTTTATTTTTTGGCCTTGATTCTCCTCACCCTCATAGTCAATCCAGAAAAATCCAACCATATCCTCTTCATCATTTAGTCTTTTTATAACTTCTGATTCTGGATTAAGAGACCTTAGCCCCTTGGCTTCAATTTCTTTTATATTTTCTGACACATAATCCAGTATGTCTTGTTTTTTATAATATCCCATAATTATTTTTTGATATAGTGCTTAATTTTTTGTGCAGTTTTTTTACCAATACCTTTAATAGAGGTATAATTGCCATTGAATTTCAACAAATCTCCATAACTTAGTATTTCATTTTTATGAAGTATTGATACTACTCTTGGGTCTTTAATTATTGATTCTATTTTTTCATCAAGATTTATATTCTTTCTTGCATCCTTTATGCTTATAGTTGCAGGTGTTTCTGAAGAATTAAATTCAGAAATTTCGTTTACATACTTAGAAATATTCATTCCGACCATATCTAAAACCCTTACTATATCAATAATTTCAAAAAATGATGAATCAAACCTAAATCCATCAATATTAAACCTAAAATCTTTTATTGTAGCTTTCATGGTTTTTATATTCAAATCAATATCAAACGAAAGAGTGAATCCCTCTGGTTCGTTTTCAAATTTATTATAAGAAAAATTATAAATATCATCCTTGGAGTGCCTGTAGTTTATATTTTTTTGACCTTTTACAAGCTTTGAAATCCCAGTTTTTAATTTGTCAAGGAAAAAAGTCAAATCTTCTTTGCTTGTTGGAGATATTTTTTCGTCATAAGAAACAAAATTTCTTGTAAACGGCACATGATAAGGTTTAAAATTTCTTGGAATATTGACTGGAATTTGGTATCCGCCAGATTGTGGAGCAGGTTTCTCTATTGATTTTTTTATAAAATCTTTATTCTTACCCTCTCTTATATCATTAATTATTTGTTTTCTTTCGTCCAAATTAGACTCTGAATTAGAGGCTGAGTCTAACCAAGATTGTGTATACATAGGAAACGGGCTTTCTACAATAGTTCTTCTTTTAAACTTGTTTTCACCTCTCTCAACCCCATTATCTTTTATAGTAGTATTTAATCCTCTGGCCTTTCCAGTAACAAGGGCGCTCATTCTATCTTTATTAAACTTAAATCCATGATACTCGTACATTTCATCTTCTTTTTTCTCAGTAGAATCTGCAACTTTACCATCACTATCTTTTACCAAAATTTCATCATTATTCTGAATTTGTTCTTCAGGAGTAATTATGTTATTTTCTAATTCTGAACTCTCTATATCTGAAGTTATAATTCCTCCGAATAAATTTTCTTGTACCTCTTTTAGTATTTGTTTTTTAAGCTCTTTTATTTCTTTTTTAGAAATACCGTCATATAACTCTTTAAGAACAGAGTTTTTAAGGTTATTTTTAAATTTTTTGATTGCCTTTTTTTTAATTGATTTAATTAACTTCTTGTTTTCCATGATTTTTTATTTTTGATTTATATTCAAGCAATAATTGCTTGTCTTGATTTACATTACTATTACACATTGGGTGTTTTCCGCCTTTGAATTTGCAAAACATACATCCGAGAAATTCATTTCCTATGTGCTTTATTTTAGGAAATCTTTTTGAAATGTGTATGCTTTCCACTGTATCTGCTAATTTTGTAAGAGATTCAAAAATTTCATCATTTGTAGAACCTACTTCAATGTTTTGAATTCCGCCACACCCTGAATCTGCTTTATTTTTATCCATCAGCCTGTTTAATACAATATATTCACAATCTACTTGTCCAAGTGGAATATTGTTTTTCCTTGACCAGAAGTATTTATAAAATCTCATTTGGCAAAGAAAAATATCATCATCCATTTTTTTCTTTATGCTCCATTTTTGCCCAGATGTTTTCCAGTCAATGATTACATACCTTCCAGTTTCTCTGTCTTGGACCACAAGGTCAACAAACCCTTTAAAGTAAAATTCTCCATATATATGCTCAAAAAGAGGCTCTTCTACAGATACAATTTTGTATTTTTTGAATATATCTTCGATTGATAAAATAGATAATAACTCTTCACCCTGCTGTAGATAATCATTCAAATCTTGTTGAAATCCTGGCTCATCTTTCATATAGTCAAGCATGTCTTTTGCAAATGTTCTTTTGAAGTGGTCTATTCTCCTGCTCAATCCGATAGCATCCTTAAGCGTTTTTTCAAGGGCGGAGTGGATTGCGTTTCCAAAAAATAAATGAACCGTCATTACAGGCTCCGTAAGTTTTAAGTGTTTTTCAATCAAATGTCTGTGTCCGCACTGATTAAATAAACTAAACTCACTGAAGCTAATATGTATTTTATCAGCATATTTATCATTAAACGATATATAGTTTAAATTCTTGTCCATTTTTTTTAGAGGGTTTTACTAAATATTATAAAAAAACATCTAAAAATCAAAAATTTAGAAGATTTTAATGAAAAAAAGATGAATCTAACTGAGGCACATATCAGAAAAATAGTCAGAGAAGTACTGTCTGAAGCTCTAATTTTAGAAATTTCTGCAGAAGAAAAAGGAAAAGTGATGGCCAAAAGCAACGAAAGAGTGCCTTTTAGTGTGGATTTAATGAAGCAAGCTATTGAACAGGGTCGTGAAGTTGGTATCAATTATCGTTCAAGCAATGATAAATATGAAATGCCAGTAACTAAATCAAGGATTATTCATCCAGTTGCAATGGGAACCGATAGTAAAGGAAATTTAGTTATCAGAGGATTACATATTACTGGGCAATCAGAAAAAGCGGCCAGGGAAACTGGGGTCAGAAGTGCAGAGGTTGAGGCTGAAAGGGATGGAATGAATGCTTGGAGACTTTTTAAGACTTCAAATTTAAGGTCTATGTGGTTTACTGATAGATTTTTTAGTGATAATATCAAAGGATTCAACCCTAACGATAAGGCTATGGTTACAAAAATTGCTGTATATAACCCAGGAGTGGCTAAAAAACATCAAGACCAGCTTGTAGCACAAAGTCAACAGCAGCCGTCTGCTGTAGAAAAACCAGCAGTTAAACCTGTAGTTGAACCTACAATTCAAAAAACAATTCAACCACAAGGAGCAATACAAACGAAGGCTCCAGCTGATAAAGACATTGAGCAGATGGGATATTCAAATAATCCAGCTCAACCAAACAAGAACATCAGAAAGTTCTTTAAATAATTATTTTTTATCGTTTTTTGGCTTGCTATTTTTTATTGAGTTCTTCAATATATCGTCAGCCTTTTTTTTAAGAGAATATAAGCTTACTGAGGTATGACTTCTTTTCCTCCAACTTTCTGTTATTATATCTTTACCAACAATGTACAAATGATATAATAAAATTCCTCTTTTAATTTTGAATGCTGGAGTTTCATTATACTCGCCTTCATAGTTAATTCCTTTTTCGTCTGGATTTTTCCAATTAACCAAAAATCTTGTGTCCAATTCTTCTTTTTTAGCTTCCTTAATTTCTTCCTCCTCAAGGAGCTTCATTTTTTTTTGAATCTTTCTCTTAATCTCCATTTTAAGTTCCTCTTCTCTTTTAATGGTTTCCTGTTCAATTAACTCCTGTTCTTTTCTCCTTTGAGCTCGCTCAGATTCTTTTATAGCATCCATAGCTTCCCTGGCAAGTTCCTCAATAGACTTTTCTGGCTCGTTTATATTTTGATTTTTATTTTTTGCCATATTATGTTATCGTAATTTTAGATAAACCAGCTTTTGGATTATTTGCAAGAACCTCTGGACTCAACCCATCCGCAATTTTTGTAACTTCAATTATGTTGTCAGCAAAATCTTTAATTTCGTTTCTATGAGTAATAATAAGCACATTTTTATACTTATTACGTAAGTAGTTCAAAATATTTACAACACCCATCGTAAGCTCATCATCAAGAGTTCCAAATCCTTCATCAATAATTCTAAGAGATGGCTTTGTAAGGCGACTCATATACCTAAGAGCTTCGGTTATAACTATCGAGGCTATAAACTTTTGACTTCCAGAAGCAGATGCCAGTGGAAGTGCATCGCATTTGTCTTCACTAAAAAAGAATGTTTCTATAATATCTCCATTGGATAGAATTTCAAGCTCAATTTTGAAGTCTACGACTTCCGATAATATAGAATTTATTTTGCTATTGATTATAGGCAACTTCTTTCTTATAACTGCCGCAGGAATTCCGTCTCTGTGAACAGCCTGAAGGTATATGGAGTATTTTTTAAACAACCTTTCAGAGTTTTTTATATCACTAAGCTTTTCTCCATAACTACTCTTATTGTTTTCAAAAACCTTTATTTCACCAAAGACAACATTAATATTCTTGTCCAAATTGAAGACGGATAATTTATACGCATTGAACAGGTCTTTTTTCTCACTAATTTTTTCCTGTATCTCCAGGTTCTTTTTTACTTTATCTTTATTGGCAATGAATTTGGCAACCTTATCCATTAAATCCTGTAATTTTTTTGTGTCAGATTCGAGCACAACCTTTTTATCTTTAAGTTCTTTAGATTTTGTATCAACTGTTTTATTGTGTTCTACAATATCTTTCGAATTTTCTATCAATGATTTTTTATCTTCAATAAGTTTTATTGATTCTTTTTTAATAGAAATTGATTGCTCTGCTATTTCTACCTTTTGTTTAGAGTCATCAACCTTTTTATTATGATTTACAATATTGTCATTTTCCTTAATCTTTTTCTCCTTGTATTCGATAAGTTCCTTTGCAATCTTTATATCATGAAGACACATTTCTTCCTTTTCTGGGTCCGCTTTCTGCTGGACATGTCCGCAAGTTGGACAACATTTTCCTTGATGGGTTGGAAGCTTGCTATTGAGTTCTAATAGATTTTTTTTAAGAGAATCAATTTCTACAGAAAAAGAACTGACATTAATTTCTGGCTTTTTTGGATTGTTTGCAATGAAATTATTTATCACAGAAAGGTTTGTTTCTGCAATACGCAGTTGATTTTTTTCATTTTCAATTTTTCGTGAAAGAGATTCAATAGTTTCTCCTTCGCTAAACGGAAGTTCTTTTTTAAAGTTTTTGGATAACCAATCCTCAAGAGATTTTATTTCAGAATTTGTTGTGGAAATATTTGTTTTTAAAGCAGTTATTTGACTTTCAGCAATCTCTATGCTTGTAATACCAGGGTTTTCAATTTTTTCAAGATTTTTAGTAAGCTCTATTATTTCATCATTAACATCATTTTGTTTAATTTCAGCAAGCCTTTTTTCTTCTTTAAAAGAGTCAAGCTCCTTTTGCTTATCTGTTATTTGAACGTCAATTTCTTTTATTTTATCTTCAATCTCAATAGCATTGCCAAGGTCTTTTTGCTTTCTCTTTACATCGTTAAAAAATTTATTGGCGTATTCATGCCTGTCTTTATAGCTTTCAAGCCCAAGAAATCTACTTATAAGATTGTTTTTTGGCTGTTGCTCCTGGCTAATATAATCACCGCTTCCGCCCTGTGCCTGCAGGGACGTTTTTGTAAAATCTTCAAAAATCCCGATAGCATCTTTTACCAATTCTTGCACTTCTTTCTGCTCTCCTGTTTTTTTGTCAGACAACTTATCTTTCCACTCTTCTTTTAAAAAATTACCGTCATCATCATATTCTTTAATAAGCCTTTCATAACTCGTATTGAATGTGTTTTTTCCATTTTTGGAGGTTATCTTTCTGATGATTCTATATTTTTCCCCGTTAATGGTTAGATGTTCAATTACATATCCTGAGTCAGAATCTGTATAAATATTTACTAAATATTTTGAGCTACTTTGATTACCTCCAATAATTTCCTTATATAAACCCCAAACAATGGCTTTTACAACATTGGATTTGCCATTAAAATTTTTTCCAAAAATACCAGTTAATCCTGTAATTTTATCAAAATCAATTTTAATTGGCTTTTTATCAAAAGAAAGGATATTGCTTATCTCAATAGAGTTAAGGTCCCAATCATCAATATAATTCAAATGTGATTCATCAATCTCCAGAGCTGTATCAACTTCTCTTGAAAACTCCAAGAGTTCGGTCATCATTTCTTCGTCAATATTGAATTCGCCCTCTTTGACCCATTCTTTAAAAATCTCTTCAAAAGTGTATTGACGTGTTTCATCATTCTCAGAAACATTTGCTATATCTCTTCGAATTTCTTTAAACTCTACTCTTACGCTTTCACATCCGTATTTGTCTTTGACAAGTCTCTTGATTTGATTTTCTTTCTCAATAGAATAATTCTCCTCATAATCTTCCCAGATAATATAGACTTTAGTTTTTTTCTTGTTGTTACTAAACTTCACATATTCAACTCTTTCTTCAACATCTTCTCCTCTTGCAACGTCAATCTTAGCAAAACCATAATCATTTAAAATAAATTTTCTTTCGTGAGAGCAATCTTTTGTATTCCACAATAAATATCCTTTATCTATTGACTCTCCAAAGTTCTGCTGAATTAATGAACCAGGATATGCTACACTTTCATCGTCTCTAAATGTTTGGTATTCGTGAATATCGCCAAGCATCACCATGTCGAAATTGGAGAATGTACTTAATCGCATTAAATTATCCCTCTTATCCTCGTATCCATTATCCATCCTGGCACCATACACTGTGCCATGGTACATGGCTATGTATTTCTTGTTTGGGTCTTTTTTTTCTAAAGTTATAATTTCATCATCCTTACAAGAAAAAATTCCATAAACAATATCTTTATGTACATCATAAAAACCGCTATCTGGATAATAATATACAGCCTTTTTTCCAAAGTCTATTTCTTTCTTATTTTCATTTGTAACTATGTATGCCTTTTTTTCTTTACTATCTTCAATGAGGTTGGCGAGATAAAAAATAGGAGAAATAGCATCACCTTGCTCAAGTTGCTGCAGATTCAAATCATGATTTCCAAGAATCACATCGGTAGGCGCAATCCTGGAAAGGTTTATTAAAAATTCGGCAAGCAAATTAAAAGAACCTGGAGACATATTAATTTTATGATGCACAAGGTCGCCAGCTATATAAATTCTATCTGGTTTTTGTTTTTTTAAGTCATCATATAACCTGTCGAATACTTGTCTATATTCGTCATGCCTTGAGCCAAAACGTATCTGAATGTCTGCTAAGTGTGCTATTTTCATTATTACTTATCGGTTTTAATAGTAAATTGACCAGATTGACCAGATTGACCAATTTCAGAATTAAATTTTTCGACCTCCTCTATACTTGGTTGTCCAATATTTTCATCACAATGATTACATAATTTAACCGTATCCATAGCACCAATTCTCCAGCTATAATAACCAATTCTATAACTATCATGAGAACATTTTTTTCTTAAATTACTAAGTTCTTCTTGAAGGTTTTTTGATTCTTCATATATTTCAAGAACTCTTTTTTTTGTTTCCTCGTTTTTCATCTTTTAATTTATTTGATATTTGTTCCGATAAGTCAAGTCTTTTTATGTTTCTAACAGCTTTGGCAACCTCTTCCTTTCCGAAATCTTCATAGATTTTGGAAATATCCTCGTTATAACTCCGCAAATCTACAAAAAAAACATCTAAACCTAAAGAAGAAAGTTTTATGTATGTTTCTGCAGTTTTCTCAATTGCGTCTGGGTCAAAGCAAATTATAACTTTGCAATTGTGTTTTAGCAGTTGGTCTGTTAATAAATCAGATATTTCTTTTCCTAATACTGGAATTGAATTTGGAAGTCTGAACATATCAAAAACGCCCTCGACAAGAAAAATAGGAAGATTCCAGTTTATGAAATATTCATTGAATATAATGTCGCTTTTGGCCACTTCCTCAGAAGGTGGTTTAATATACGGAATTACATTTGGACCCTCTATGAACGACCTTGCTTCATAATAATTTATTTTGCCAAATGCATTTTTTGATGGTATTATAATTCTCATTCTCCTATTTCCATTTTCAGTATATCCTATTTGATATTTGTCAATGAAAGATGGGCTAACCTTTCTCTTGTTTACTAAATAATCCCAAGCAAGATTATAAAGTGGGGTATTTCTTTTTTTTCCCAAAGGCCTATATCCATCTGGAAGGTTGCAGGTAATTAGATTGTGGTCAATCTTTGGCTTATCCGAGACTTTATCTCTAAGGGCCTCAACTTTATCCTGTGGAAGAATTAATTTAAGCCTGCTTAAATCTTCTGCAGAACCATGGTCTGTTACCAATTGATAGATAAAACCCCTATATTCACACTTCCAACATTTAAAAACATGCTTAATAGCATGATATTCAAGGTTAAATTTATCAACATCATGTCTACATTTAGGAGATGGACAATTGAATTGCCACTGTTTTTTGTTCAAAGAATCAATCTCGCTCTTGGGGGTACCAAGGCAATTTTTAACCAATTGAACTATAATATAATTATTGTTATCCTCCATTTAGCGTGACTATATGCCAGAAATTTCTCCACAGGCATATAAGCAAATGTACAAAATCAAGACGATTTCAGCAAAATAATGTGAAATCTTTACTGAACTGAGGCTTTTTGCTGTTCGTTCATGATGTTAATATGACACAATCCTATGGTGTACGAATCGCACATGTCATAATTTTCATCAACAAGTTTAGCGCTTTTTGGACCATACTTCCAAACAATATGTGGCTCTCTTTCTCTAACCAAAGTCCAAATTTCGTGTTTATTAGATTTACTGTCCTTTTTTGGCTTAAACTCTGGAAATGCGACCTTTCTGGCTGTATTCACATTATAATGAATCGGTTCAACTCCAAACATTTCATAAACACTTGCACTGACCATTCCGTTAAAAAAGTTTAAGATAGCTATTGTTCCTGCACTTGAGAATTTTCCAGCAAACTTTTTTAAAGGCTCTTCAATGACTATATATTGAATTTTTGAGCTTTTAAGGAATTCAATTCTTTTTTTAAACTCGCCCAGCTTTTCAAACAATGTTAATCTATCATTGAATTTTATATAATTTAACTCCATAAGCTCATCTCCTTTTTCATTAAAAAGAGCATATCCAATACAGCTGGTAGAAACGTCTAAAGCAAGAATCATAATTTTGTTTTTATGAAATATAAAAAAAGCCCGTGACAATATCAAGTCACGGGGTTTATAATTATGTTTTTATCTAAATTTATTGAAGTATCTTTTAAATATAGGAAGTTCCGTCCAATTATCAACACCATCTGGTGATTCGGCATCATAATGTTTTCCACTATAATAAATCCAAGCATGATGTGGTAAATGTGTTACATTTTTTAAATCAACACCATTTGGTAATCCATGTTGATTTAGCATTTGTAAACTCCAAACACCATAATCAGTTTTTATTTTTTCGCCATCCCAAAATTCAGATTGTTCTGAATTATCATCAAAAAACATATCTGTATGTAATTCAAAAAGGTTATCAGAATAACCTCCCATATCATTTATTATATCTTCAGAAAATTCAATACACAAACCATTATTTATCTCAGAAGCATTACAGGTCCCGCCTTCAATATATTCTTGAGCCTTTTCTCTAATAATATCAGAAATATTTGGTTTTAAAATTCTTTCAATCTCTTCTTTTATTATTTTACGTATATTCATACAAATAAATATCTATTTAAACTTCCAAATAAATCCATAAGCTTGCTTATATTTTCCAAGACAAACTTTATTAATGTTTCCTTGACTAAATCCAAGTTCATTTTGAACTTCTTTGCCACTTGTCCACTCTCTAACAAACATTTTATCTAAAGTGTATTGCTCAATAGGTTTAGATTTAGCATTAGCCATCTTTTTCTTAGAAAAAGTTGTGTGTTTCATTCCATACATTGGATGATTTTCACCACGAGTAGAATTACTAATTTTTTTCTTTGTAACATCAGAATGAGTGCAACCTTTGCTTGATTTGCTCATTTTCTGTCTAACTTCTTCTGATATAGATTTTCCTAACCAATATTTAGAATTGTTTTTGCTTATTTTAGCTTTAGTTTCTGCTGTAGCCTTAGAGCCAAGTCTTGACCCTGCTGTTGGACAGATATTATATTCAGGCTTTAAAATATCAATCCAATATTGCTCACGAACTATTAATTTTTCAGACTCTTCAACCTGCTCTATTAATCCAAAGATAAAATTGTGTTCACCATATTTATTCCAAGAATTTTGCAAATAAGCGGAGTGATGCTTATTTTTTTTAAGCAAGTTTACATGCCTGGATATACGGTTTGAAAAATTAATGGCAGAACCTATATAAATTCTGCCATCAATCATGTTTTTAATTTTGTAAACTCCAGTCATAACTAACTGATAATTAATTGATTAAACATCAATATCAAGATTGAAGGTTATCAAATTAGTATATGTTTTTTCAACAGGTCTGTCGAGTTTTGCGACTGCAATAAGCTCATTATTTTTGTTGTATAGTCCAATTTCAGTTACTTGAACTGGGTCAAATCCATTAGTTCCATTATCAAGTTCTTGAATATTGAATGCGAGGTTCCAAGATGGGTTCGATGAAAATACAAATTCAGTCGGAAGTGCAAGACAAACTACAGAAGTTCTAAAGTTGATGTTTATGTCGTTAAAAGTTACTTGAGAATATGCAGAACCTCCAGTAAAATATACATTGGTAGTTCCAGAATTCTGAACATTTGTATAAATGTCAAAGCCTTCATCCCACGGAATATTATCAACAATATCTGGATGTGTGAGAACCAAAAATCCTTTATCAAGAGCTATATATCCAACAGGAATATCATAGTTATATCCTTGATTGGTTGTTGTTGGATATGTTTCATCAACTTGAACAGCGAGATTAACTCCAGACCAAGGTCTTTGGTCAGTATTAATGTCTGCTGCAGCCAAATCTGAATAAGCATGTGCTTGTGGTCTGTTTACGAATGGAGAAACATTCCAGGTAGTTCTTGGTAAAAAACTTGAAACTCCTCCAGAAGTGGTTCCAGTTCTTGGAAGATTAATATCATCAGAAAATAAAAATGCAACGTTGTTTCCAAGTAAGGTTGAACTTTGATATTTTGTAAGCTCTGTGTACGTAGATGAAACAACTGTTTTAGTTGTACTACCTGTTTGCGGAACTGTGAATGTGATACTTCTTCCGTCTATAATTTCATTATAATCTTCTCTTGGAATTGGACAAATCACAATTCTATCCACGTTCATCTGCTGAAGTTGTGGATTTTGTAATGACAATGTAGAGCCAGTTCCAAGCAAATCCTCGTCATGAGGAATTCTAAAGGATATGAAATAGTTTGCCTCTTTACTTGTTAGGTCTGTTCTATCACATAAAGTATATGTTAATCCGCTATCATTAACTGTAGTAAAGGTTGCATCCTCTTGTCTTGTGGAGATTATACTTGTGATATTCTTATATGGTACACTTGCCATGGTTTATTATTTTTTTATATTTTTTAACGTACAACTACACTGCTTCCAGTAGTAGAAGTTCCTCCAATTACTGCCTTAAAACTTACTCTGAATTGTACGGCTGATGATACTTGATTTGTGTCTATTCCATAAACGGTAAACAGCAAACTTTTTACATATGTTACTGGAGAAATAGATAAAGATGATGGATTATCTGCAATCCAACTTCTAAGTGCGCTTCTGAATCCAGATGGAATTCCAGTTACGTAATCATAATATCCATCAGCCATTGCGCTGTTTTTTTGAGCAAATGTAATATACAGCGTGCTTGAGCCTGGTTGTGGTTTATGAATTTTAAGCCAATAAGAACCTTGTCCTGTTGTCGATTGTAGAGGAATTACTGTTTTACTACCAACGATATTGACTCCATTTAATGGAATATTGAAGGTTCCTTGCGGAGTTGGTCCTGATACTGTATGAGGTTCAACGAAAACTTCACCATTAAGTAAATTTGTAGTTGTAAAATTCACTTCTCTGTGTAACACATTTATAGGAGCTTGATTTGCTGTTGCCATGTTTTTAAATTATTTTTTGTTATAATGATAGTCCTGCTGGTGCTGAAAATCCGCCTGGGAGTGAAGGTCCGCTTGGAGAACTTCCTAATGGTGGAGTTTCTCCTGGAGCAATATCTGCAAGGTCGTCTTCATCAACGCTAAGAGTTGGAGTTGTTGCGTCTGGTAAATCTGTACTATATTCAACACTTGTAGGTGTGCTATCAAATATAAATGATATTAAATTTGACTGAACATAATTTGCAGTTGTTTTAAGACATCCTTCACTTTTTCCAGTAACATCTGGAACATCTCCAGATTCAAGGAGCTCAACTGTTTGATAATTTGTATCTGAATCAGAAAGGGTAAATTTCTTGATTTCAAACAAATCATCTCCTGCAGTATCAAATCTGTTATTGTCTTTATTAAAAAGGTAATTCCTACCTGTCTCTGTAAGGTAAGCAACTGCGTAAACTGTTTCTGCTGAAGGTATATATCCCATTTCTTATTGTTTTATTATATAAATATCTTTAATTAAAAAAATTAAAAGTCAATTTCTAATTGGAATGCTAAATATCTTGAATCATTTTTCTTAATAGGGTAGGTTGGTTTTCCTACGGCTACAAGTTTATTATCATTATTTAAAATTCCAACTTCAGTTATGTAAGTATCTGTATCTAACAATCCATCAAAACTTGAGTTTTGTGTTGATGTATTATAATTAGGGTCTGGAGCCAATACTGTCATTACAGATTTATAAGATGTTGCTAAAATAGCAGTTCTTATATTTCCAAAGAAAAATGATTCATTACCAAAAGTAAGTCCAGATGCGCTTGAGTCATTGTTGTCATAAAAGGTTGAATCCAGGACATAAGTGCTACCAGAATCATAATCTTCTTGAGAAACTATAAACTGAAATCCTGCGAGATTTAATGGGTCTATAGTTAAGCTTCCTGTCGCACCAGTATAAACACCGTTTCCAGTTCCTCCTGAAGAAATTAATCTCCAGCCATCAGTTGGTATATTATCTAAGTTTGTCTCAGGGCTTGTTATGGAATTTACTTCATTAACAAGTAGCTGTACTTTATTTGTATTCCAACCAGTTCCAGAATATGATTCTAATCCAGAAGAATTTCTTAAATAAGGAAAGAATGAAGTATTAAAAAATGCTCTAAGATATTGAGGATTATTCAACGCATCCACTGTTCCTTCTATTCGCTGAATATATTGACATGGTAAAACTTTAGGATAACCATAAGACGACCCAGATGCGTAAACAGCATCACTTTCAGTAATATAAGTTACATAATATGTATAACCAGTTTTAAGTAATCCAGTAGCTGTTGAACTATCAAGAGGTGCTTTTGGAACCGATGATGAATCGAGATTAAGATTTGGAAGGGTGTATGTTCTGTTTGATTTATATGTCAAAGCAGTTAATAATTCTGGGTCAGTGATTATAATCAATTTAAGTTTATGGTAAACTCTTCCGACTACAAAATCAGAAGTAGTAGAACCATCTCTTAATTCTCTGTAAGTAGTTTGAGATATTGCATCAAATACAGTTGAACCCGCATAATCTTGTAGCCTAATTCCATGTGAAGTTCCTTGACCTGCAGTTGAGGGATACCTGTGCCACATAACATTTGGAATATCTATGACTACTGTTTTTTCTACAAGCTGTTCTGCATATGTGTTTCCAGTAAACTCATTCGTATAATGAATCACTCCAAACTGTCGAGTTTCACTTTCAAATCCAAGATATTGTTTGGTCCCATTATATCCTATTGAACCGTATGTGGTATAACCACTGATTGATGAGTCGGTGCCCTCTACGGAACTGGTCCTAATTATGTTCATATTCCATACTCTGGAATTGACCGTTGCACCAGAACCATAATAATCTTCTATTCCATTAAATGGATAAAAATATACATTTATAATCTGAGATGATGTAATAGCTGTACCGCCAAAATTTGGAACCGCTCTATCAAGAGTTACTATTGATGTTCCAGTGTCTGCAGATAAAACTCTGTACCATAGATTATTAATAGGAGCTCCAGATTTAATCAAAGTAGACGAATCGTATGTATATCCACTGGCTTGAATCGGTTCCCATGGGATGTATATTAATTCTTCTCCTTTTGGAAAATATCCTGTGCCTCCAGTTGAAATAATTATATCATTTGTTCCATCTGGAACATATATTGAGTAATCAATAGTATTGGAGCCAAGATATTCATCAAAATCAATAGCCCACGCATTTGTGTCTCCAGTAAAAAATCCAGTTGATTCCGTTTGTGCTGTGATTATTTGTCTGGCCGAACCAACTGTAATAGGAGTTGCATTTGAACCGTCAAAACTAATTGGTAGCGCAAAAGTTGGCGCTGAGTCTTTTGGGGCCAAAATTCTATTACAACAACCAATATCATATGCGCCAGTCCTATCAATCCCGTAATTAATTTCTCTATCAGATAATACGGCTTTATTGAATGTTAATTGACCTAAAGATAAGAGTCTTCTACCCTCATCGGTAAGTTTGATGTTTATGAACGTTGTTGGCTCGTTTGGTAAGTAACTCATTTCAGCAATTTTCTATAAATAGAACGATAAAATTTATTCAATTTGGATTCTAAAATAAATAGTTAAGGATAAAAAGAATCTTTTAGCATTTACATTCGAAAACTTTTTCACTAATATTTATATAAAATCTTTTGATGGCATCTACACCGACAAATACAGCAACCACTTTATCAGTAGCTTTTAGGCCTGGTGAAGACCTTAGATTTGCAAATACGTCATCTCAGTCGATATTTACATTTGGTGATTATAGAATTGAGAGAAGTAATGAGGTTGATACCATTACTGGGTCTTCGATGAATCTTAATTTTACCCCATTCTCAACATTAGAGAATATGGGTGTGGATGATTTTAACCCAAAGGTTTATACATCTATTCAAAATAATGAGCTAAGACCTATAAAAACTGACCCATACAGTTATACATACTTCGGGTCTTTTTATACAGAAGTAGCTCGCTCTATAAACAATATCCTTGATACATTTCCATATGCTGCTTTAGCGGTTGATACTGAGGGGGGGAATACTGTGTATGATTACAGCGAATCGTTTAACACAATTACTGGGGAAAAATTATCAAGCTTTAAAATTCCTGCAGATATAATTATAAATCAAGGATACATTTTATTTAATTCTGGTTCTTCTGTCGGAAATCAAGTAAGCCTAATGACTCAAACAAATTTGTTTGAAGTTCAGCTAAGCGGAACAACTACAGCTCAAACAGAATCTTATGTCATAAAGACATATTCTTACGTGCCTGGTGCCTCAGCATACCTTCAATTTGAAATATATGGGCATTTATCAGCTGGTTCTCCAGTTGTTTTTTCTGGAACTGCGAGTACAGCTCCAGTTTACATAAGACCATCAAGAAAAAGAACAACAGAATATAGGATGCAGCAGTCCAGGCTTGAAATGCAATTATTGAGAGATGGATTGTTTGATATTCCAGATGTTGATGACGAAAAAAGAAATTTTAGATATAGACTTCAGTGGCCAAGAACAATTGACGGCTTCAATCCAGATACAACTGGGACTAATTTTGAAAACTATAAGAACAATATTTTGCTCCTTGCTGGAAATGTTGATATGGATAAAACTGATATTATGATTAAAACCATAATTCCAGATAATTATCTTGACTTTGACACTAATACTCAAATATACAGAAAACTTGTTTCATCTTATGCAAAACAGTTTGATGAGATTAAGCAGTTTATTGACAACATTGCATTTGCTCACTCTCTTAATTATAATGATGAAGAAAGTGTTCCTGAAAAATTTTTGGTAAAACTTAGTAATTTACTTGGATGGAAATTGTCAAGTACTTTTAGCGACATAAACCTTTTTGAATATTTAGCTGATGATGAAAATCCAGAACAAAACTCTTTTGCATATTATAATGTAGAAATATGGAAGAGGATACTTATAAACATCAATTGGTTATATAAAAGAAAAGGAACAAGAGACGCTCTACAGTTTATATTTAAACTGATGGGGGCTCCTGAGTGCTTGGTTGTGTTTGATGAGTTTATTTATGAAATACAATCAACAATTACTACAGGACTTGCTGATGATGTTGTTAGCAAATCAAATTCAAGAGGATATATTAACTATGATGCAAGTCAATATATTTTTCAAGAAGGCGGATTAGGAAGAGGAGATGGTCAAAGATACATTAAACAGTGGGAGCCAGAATTTGAACCTTTTAAAGTAATTGATAATATTAAGGTTCAAGTTGGATTGACTGCTGTTACTGGCAGCGAAGACATTGTTAATACAAAAGAATTATGTGCTACACTTAGCCCAGCAAATGCTGTAGAGTGTGATGTATTTCATTGGTACCAAGAAAGTGGTACAACATGGGTTTGGGGAACTACTGTATCTCCATATTTTAGTGGAAATACTGTGCCATTTGAATATCAGATTGATGAGGTTGAATTTGTCGCTCCAGAATTTATAACTGGTATGACATTTAATGATTATATGGAGTTTATTTATGCTTCAAATATTAATCCAAAAAATAGAAAAACAAATTCGCAAGTTCATACCACTTTTGGATACCCTGAACTTAAAAAAATATACATGAATTATTATTTGATGACTTACCCTCAATCAAATATGCTCACTATAAAAAAACTTGAAGCCTTCCTTGAATTAATGGAGGTTAATTTCCAAGATTATTTATTACAACTAATTCCTGCTACAACAATTCTTGAGTGTCAGGGGACAACATATAGAAATACAATTTTCCATAGACAAAGATTTGTTTACAAAGAAGGTATTAATGATGGCTCTGAATTTCAATCATCGTTACCGCCAAACTTTAGACCCAACCTTGTTCCTACGCAATTATCTACAAAGATAAATGATTTTTATAGCAGCACAATTATTCCAGTTGTTATTAATTCTGGAGTCAGTCAAGGTATAAATAAAAGATTAACTGCTGTACAAATACAAGCACGAATCAATGAAAATAATATTTCTGTTGGAATAGAGGCTGTAGATATTTTTGGAGAAATTCAACCAGGAACTTCAAGCACAACTATAGTTCCAACTCGTTAAATAATTAAAAATGGCTATCAATAGACAATCTATTCAAGAAACAACTGGTAACTCTGATAATGTTGCTCAAAGCTTCAAACAAAATATTTTTTTTGATGCTGCTGAGGCTATCACATTGCCATTTGTTTTTGAAGTTCCTAAATACACAACTGCTGGAGGTACTGTTAATTATTATTCACAGGAACCAAATGCTATATTTACCAGCCTTATTGCTCCATTTATAAGATTTGATTTTTCTGCAAATACTTCAAGTTTTGGTCCAAGTACATTTATTAAACATGACATATACAGAGTTAGCTGGGACTTATTCAGTGCTATTCAAAGCGGATTAAAAGCTAATGCAGATGATGCTATTCAGACAGATAACTTCACTACAGAAACAATAGAAGAATTTGATGAATCTACTGGAAATTTTACAAGAAAGACAATTACAAGAACAAAAAATGATATTCAAAATATCATAAAATCTTCAAGAAAACCAACAGATAGACAGTCAACAAGAATGATGAACTCTATTATTAAACCAACTGTCGCTGATTTACAAGACCAACTTGACTCTCCTATTTTATCAATAACAGCATCAACCACTGGTATTACAACAAATATATACGATTTTAGATTAGACCAGTTTATTAAAAATCTTGGTAATTTTAAAACAGAATTGTTTCAAGATAGAGACCAATACATAGTTGATACAAATTTTATATTTGAAATGGATGTGACTTCTGGGTTAACAGATTATCAATTAGTAAATCCAATTGATGGCTCTGTTTCTGATGGGAGTTATAAATCAAGCGTAACAACTCAAACTACTTCAGATAGGCAAACAATTCAGTCAGGAGAATTTCAAGGAATTCAATTTGCTGGCGGAGCTTATTTTTCATATTTCAATGTTCCAGATAAACCAATTTTAGAATATCCATCTGCAACTGGACAAACAAACACATTTACTCCAGAAATATTTTGGACAAATGGAGAAAATGCAGATGAGTATTTGGTTCAAGTAAATTACAGTACTGGTGACACAGGATTTACTGGAACTGTGTTTTCATATATCGTTCCAAAATCAGATGATTTTAAAGAAAATGCAGTTAGTAAAACAAAAGGTCCTGATACAGAATTCACAACAAGCAAAGCGATTAGAAAATATCAACTTTCATTAAAATCCAACAAGTGTTTGTTGTATAGAGTTGGTAATGTAAAAAACATTATAAACATATTTGGAGTTAAGCAAAATGTTGTAACATTTTCTGACTACAATAGTATGTGTACTCAGTTTGAGCCAATCAGAACATTTGTATATACAGAATCTGATAGCCCATATTCAAGGGAAATTACGGGGCCTCAAACTCCGCCTTCACTTGAATCCGAGAGTCCTTTAACAGAGCGCTCGCTTAGTGGTGTAGTTTCGGGTTCAACTGTTACTGGTGCCACAATGCAATTGGTGTATCCAAATTCAAGCTTTGTCACTACTACGACAAACTCAGTCGGAGAATTCTATTTTACAGAACTTGAAGATGGAAACTATACCCTTAATACAACATACAGAGGATATGCACTTGACAGTAGGTCTATTACTATAAACTCAGACACAAGTGTGTTCATAGACTTACAAATTCGTTGGGATAATATTTATGATATTTGGGCTGTAAAAGAAAACGACATAATTAAATATTAAACTAACTATTTATAGTAAATTAAGGCAAAATGATTGGAGAATTAATATCTACTGGGATAACCTTTGGCGTTGGAAGGAACGCTATAAATGACCAATTTAGTGGCACTGCTGAATTCAATAATATTATTTTAGAATCTGGTGCAAATTTTTCTGGTGGTACTGGTGGTGGTATAATTTTTTCAGCAGGCACTAACCTTTATAATATATTTGAAGTGGTTGGGGCTGTTTCTCAGGTTTATGTTCAACCAGGAACAAACATAACTACTGGAGGAACTCCAAATAATCCTACAATAAATCTTGATGGCAGTATATCTTTGTCAGAAATCAGAACTACTGGAGGACTTTCTGGTGGTCAAAATTCTGACACCACCTCCTATATAGGAAGAGCTGCTATAGGATATGGAGCATTTTCTGATTATGCCTGGTTTTCTCATTTAGATTTTATAGGAACCACTGGATATGCCTTAATTCAAGGGCCAGACGGTTCAACGACAGTGAACTCAACATTATCTGGTACTGGAATTGGTTTCAGATTAGACAATGTTGATTACTTGAGAATAAGTGGAGTTACTGGAAATTTGGGAATAAAAACAACGCCACATGCATCATATGATGTAAATGTTTTAAGCAGCATGTTAATAGGGGGCTCATTATATTTTGATGGGTCTAACTCAAGAATTGGGATTGGGGCCATTGCTGCTTCAGATGCGGTATTTGCAATAGGAACTGGTCAATTTACTGACGATTTAAAATCTTACAACAATGTTATAGCAGGGTCTTCAACAAATACTGTATCATCAGTTTCTACAAGCATGATTGGAGGCGCTTATAATGGTCTACTTTCTGCTAATTACAGTTTTGTGATTGGTAGATTTAATACTGCAGATACAGTAGGAGAAAGTGCGATAATAGGAGGTACAGGTCATACTCTTTATGGCAATAGAAGCGCAATAATAGGTGGACAATTTAATTATATACCAGGGTCTGTAAGAGATTCTGTAATAATAGCTGCAAATAGTTTATCAGCTGATACAGATTTTACAACATATACTCAAAGAGCTTATGTTGACGAATATTTAGACCTAAATCCACAAACGGTTCTTCCAACTGCAAAAATAGGAAGGATGTTCTTTAGCGGAACACCTTTATTTAAAATAATGGTAAATACTGGTGGAACTTCTGCTGATTGGGCTATTATATAGTTCCTTGTGATATATTGAAGAATGTTTGAGTTCTGTCAATATTTGTTCTCTCTTGCTTAACATCAATTTCACCATTACTAAATTGTTTTTTATTAGTAAGTAATGTATATTGCTTGTAAAGATTTCCATTCTCATCAAAAATAGAATAAACCCCTGTTTCAAGGTCTCTGGTAGATTGACCATAAAGAGCGTAGCTTAAAGTTTTTATGCTATGGTCGACCATTTCTACTTCAATCATAACTGGGTCAAAAAATGTATTTGATAATAAAATTTGTTGTCCAGCTTTTCCAAGGTCTGTGGTTATCTCATTTGTAATAAGACTCGCTTCATCTGGGGTAAGTGTGATAAAAATTTGATTGCCGTTTGAATTTATAACATACGTGGTAGAACTTGCGTTAGTTGTATTGTTATTTGGATTAACACTAACAAGGTCGCTGCTCGTTATAATTCTGTGAAAATTTTTTATTTTGTTTCCATTATCATCAAAATACTCAATCTGGTATCCTATAAGACTTCCTGTGCTTTGAAACTGTAGTTTTGGTATTACAATCCCTTTTTTAGAAATTTGAATTTCCTGGTCATTATTTGTTACAACGAATGAACAATCTACAATTTGAGTTTGAAATACTTTTGGTCTAATCAGAATCATGTAAAATCCAAGTCTATTAAATATTGATGCTGGTAATCTTAATTTGTAACCACCATCTCCTCCAAGCATTTTTCTAAACTCGTTATTTGTAACGCTGTTATACATTGGTTGAAATTGAGTATCTCCTAAAGATTCTCTGTTTGGCGAGTAAGCATAAAGGACATCAACATCATTGAAGTCAACGTCAGCTAATTTTACCGCTCCATAAGTACCTACAGCCATAATTCTTTTAGTTTAATATAAATATTCGTCAAAAAAAAATAAAGATTAAATCACATCGAATGGAATTGATACCGTTAATAATTGTGGACCAAAAGCTGTAAATGGATTCTGTATGTTCACAGAAATACATCCACTATCCTGAGCTTTTTGATTATTTGATAGGAAATTAAATCCTAAATATTGAGTTTTTGTTAAACTTGGACTTGCTTGATTTGCTGAATCTTGATGTAAAAACATAATTCCATCAACAAAAACATCTTGCAAATCCCCAGAAGCAGTCGGATAATCAGGGTCAGGGGAAAATAAAGTACCCATTGTTAGGCAATAAGGTCCCGTGGCTGGAAAAACAAAATTTGACTCCCAATAAGGCCATACATTTGAATATTGAGTTACCAAATTATAATAATTTGCAGAATTATCTGCATCCAGGCTAAGAAATGTGTCGTTAAAAACAAATGAGCCAAGATAAAACTCTTTTGTAGTTGATACCGAATTATCGCTATTTCTAAGTTGAAAGTTAAACTCTTCATAATCTACCTCAAAAGTAAAATCATAAATACATTCAGTCAATGAATCCTCAAGAAGAGGTGCTCCATTATAAAATGTTCCACCAGACAAAAGGGCATTGTTTGCTGGAAGCTTTATCTTATAGTTAAATGTGTCAATATCCAGGACTATGGAATCTCCGACAGATAAAGTAGTTCCACCTACAACGGCAGCGTATGTACCTATGTTTTTAACTCTAAGTCGAAGGTCTCCGTATTCAAGTGTTACTGGATTTTTCCCAAAAAACACCCTTGTATCTTGTTGAAATGCTGGTGGCAATGATGCATTATATCCAGAAATACAATTATCACCACAAACTGGAGCGCCAATTACGACACTTGGTGGGTTGAACGTTTGATAATTTTGATTGATATAATCTCCAAATCTTATAAACATTCTCCATGTCTCATCTTGAGTACTTACAGTTGTATTTCTTGTAATATATCTCGCTTCAACATTTGGTGTTGATTTTCCTTTTTGAATATAAAAACCCTGAAAATTTGCTGTAACAAATCTTGCTGCTGGAGCTGTATCAATAATAGTGAAATTGGCTTGACTGAAACTAACTATATCAACATTTACGGGATTTACCAATTTTATATTTAAAGTTTCATCATCCTCAATCACACCTTCATCGTTAGCCTGAACTGTGATTATTTTATTTTGTTCGCCTATTGCCCACGAAAGCGTTGTACTTCCAGCTACAACATAGTCTGAAGAATTTGCAGATATATTTGTAAATTCAACATCAACTGATTCAACCCCCAAAACACTTGGACTATCAAGTGCAATTATAATATTCCTTGAAGCTCCTTCAATAGCGGAGAATCCGAGAGAAGGAGGAGTAGATGTAAAGCTATCAGCATCAGATGTTCCTGGAATTACAAATCCGCCTTGTTCGTCAATAGAAACTTGTCTAAGATTAGTTTCGTCAATAATATTTACAGTAGTAGTTATATATTGACCAGGGGTAGTGTTTGTAAAAAATCCAAGAATAAGGTCGAATGATTCAACTCCTTCTTCGAATAAATCTGTATTTGCTAAAAAGCTAAGAGTTTTGGTTTGTTCTCCAGCAGAAAATATAAGTGTTTGTGGATAGGTTTGTCCTAAATTACTAAAATCAGAAACACTTGTATTATTAATAACGACCCCAAGTTCAACTTCTTCTAATCCATTCTCACTTGGTGAATCAAGAGTAACAACTACACCAATAGTTTGCCCTTCTATTATAGAATAGATGGGTTGTTCAAAACTAATTTTTGGTAAATTAAGAGAATAAGAAGAGTTCTCGTCTGTTTCAAGATTGAGGTCAACAAAACATTGCAATATCGTGTGTATTCTTGCCATAATTATCTAAATGATATTGAAAATCCACCAACAGCAACACTTCCGCCACCAGATGGAGATGCAGTGGTTCCAGACGATGATTCAGAGCCTCCAGGCAAACTTGGAGCTGGAGCACTGAAAGTTTCTCCAACTGAAGACGATTCTCCATCTGATGTTGGTGGAGAGAAAGGGGCACTAAAAGTTTCTCCAAATGGAGATGACTCAGAACCTCCGCCAACTGGAAGACTTCCTGTAATATTATCATCTCCTCCAGATGGCACTCTCTCTTCTGGAAGTGATATATTTCCACCAAATCCTTGACCAGTTCCATTAAAAATAACTGTGTTTCCCGTTGGATTTAAAATTAAACTAATTATTTCATCGCAAACATCAAACTGAAGCCTTGCCATTTGTCTATAATTTTTCAATATAAAAACTGGAACATAGTAGCTCTCTTCATTAGTAAATGTAGTTAATGCTGAATATATATTTAATTTTCTTGTTGATTCATTAATACTAAGTGGAATGTAATTTAAGCCTTTCAGTGGAGCAAACCCATCGTAATTATATATGTTGTTTTCAATTATTGTAATCTCAGTTGTCCCAGTAAGGCTGTTATTAATTACAGATGTAGATGGCACTTGGTTATTTAATACGCTTGATACGTAGTATTCATTAAATACATCAGCTAATTTTTGGTCGCTATTATATATTTCTGCAAATTCAATTGTGGTTGTAGTCCCAGTTAAATATGAAAAAAAATCATTGATTATAATATCATTTACATCATCATTTAAAAAAGCTCTAACATTAGAAAAATTAACTATTCCTCCTCCGAGACCTTGTATATTATTTACTTGATAATCTCCTGTGGAAATTAATGTAGCAGAGTTTACAACAGCAGTTTGCCCAGTGGTTGCACTGAAAGAAGTATTTAATAATATCTTATGCCTTTGTATCATTATTTATTAACATCAATTTTAAAATAATTTGCCTTAGATACAATGTGTCCAGCAACAAAACTAACTTTATCAATATCATCAATAGAAGTTTCCTGTGTAGTACCTTTATTCCATGGAAATTCATTAATTCCTATATCATCAAACCAATTTCGCAATTCATTATCATTTAAAGTTGCCACATCTGGTCGTCTAAGTCTTATAAAATTAAGCATTGCAGCAGTTAATTCTCCACCCTTATTAACTCTATTTCTTTCTATTGTGTCAAAAAATCCAAATTCAATAAAGTATGGATTAAATTCTTGTCTTTGAATTGGTATTATTTCCTCTTCCTTATTAACTTGAACGTATTCGTAGAGCTCATAGGTTTTTGTGAGAAAAAGTGGCAAATAAAAGTCATATTCTGGAAATCTTTTTCTACTTCCATTATCATATATAAAATCCCAGCATCCAGGAGCTACTTTTTCTACATCAACGTAGATTTCATATTGTTGTATGTTGTCTATATTTTCCATCAATTATAAATAACCCAAATTAATTATAAGCTTGGAGCAAATAGGGCTGGTGGTGTTGTAAGAGCGGGTGGAGATGTTGTGCCTCCAGAACTTCCTCCAAGCGCACTTGGACCTATTTGAAGGTCTACATTGTATCCATTCATCCAATTTTTTGCTATGTTTAAATCAACTCCAGCAACTCCATTTTCTCTTATTTCTTCAACTTCTATTGGTCCTAAAATTTGTCCAGCAACAATTGTAGGTCCAAACATTCCAAAAGAAGCTGAATCTGTTACGACTGCATTTACAATATTTGTTATTTCAAACGGAATTCCAGGAGTTTTTGATTCTAAATAAATCTCAATTGCTGAAGAAGTAGAAGGTAGATGTGTTCCAGTAGAATTAAACCCAGAAAGTGGTCCCAACGGAATGGGTGGCATTATGTTTCCATAATCAATAATTTGAGAAAGCCATCCAGAGACAGTTGTTGCGCCACTTGTAAAAATATTTGAGTTCCACCTGATGTCGGATGGGCCAGAAAAAAATCCAGAATTATCCTTATAGAAAGTTGTATATGGTCCAGTGGTTCCTGTTCTAAAATTAAAAGAACGAAAACCAGATGCATTATTTGAATAAAAATTCCTAATTGAGGGGGTACTTTGACCGATTGGCGGGAATAATACTCTTGTTATCTGGCTAATAGAATCTACCAACAAATCTTCATCTGTACATGGTTCCACTATCAGTGGATATGTTTTAAATGCAGCTGTCTTGATGGCTGTTAAATTAAGTTTAGAACCAGGTAGATTATTTGCAGTTAATAAAACAGAACCATTTATGTGAGCTTCGCCAACTGGATGTAAATAATTTCCTGGATAAGGAGCTCCATTCGATAACTGAGTAACTGGATAACCTATAGATAATGTTGCTGCAGAAGAATAAATACAATCATCTAATGTATCATTCCAATTTCTTGAAACATATTTAAAACTTGTAACAAGATACCTGTTTACCCCAGAAGCAGAAGCTGCTTGAGTTTGTGCAGATACAAAAATTCCGTTATATCCTGGTTTTATAAAGTTAAATTCATAATTAGTAAAGTTATTGCCAGGCATATTTGCATATAAACTCAATACTTTTGGTATTTGATTTCTTTCAACATACGGGCTTAATTCTACAAGGTATGGATTAGCAGCGGGGTTTGGTGGTCCTGGAATAAATCCAGAGGATGAAGCTACTGGAATTATATCTATTTTAACTGGTAATCCAGTTGTCTTAGAAGTAATAGTAATTGCTGAAGACCCCTCTGACACAGCTGTCCAATCTTTTTCAAGTCCAAAAAATGGTAACCAATCATTTGCACTTCCATCAACTATTCTATTTGATACTTGAGAAAATGTCAGTTGAGTGATATTCATATCTGCTCCATTAATTCTGATTTTACCAAAATTAAAAGGAGCTCCTTGTGGAAAAATCATTTTAACTTTATGCTTTTCATTTCCAGAATAATTTGTATCAAGGTTAAAATATTTTATAATCCCAGCAGGCCATAATTGCTCAGTATTAACTCCAAAATCTTCATTAATCGGCAAAATAGTATCAATTCCAGCATTCTTTACAGCAAGCTGATATGTATCTCCTGGATAAAATTCTTCATTTGTATTCCCGAAGTGAAGTCCATTTCTAAGAATAGAATATGCGGTATATTGCGCTTCTGGAGACGAGGGTGTAAACTGAGCAGTCCTTCCAGTAAATTGAATTCTGTTTTTATAAATTTCTCCAAGATGATATTTTGTAATTTTTCTCGGAGTCGCATCATCAATATTTACAAAATGATTTGTGGTTAATCCAGAATTTGTGAATTGGAAGTTTTTCAATTCAAACATCATGTTTTCTGAAAACTCATATACATCATCCTCTAAAGCGTCAAATGTTATTGTTTTATTTTGTTCTCCTGGAGACCAATTTAATGTAATTGGAAACGTAATTGGAGAACCGCTAATCTTAAGCTCAAAGTCTGCTGGCAAAATAGTTCCAAGAACAGCATCAAGCACCACTGATTCATTTCCAAAAGGACTTGGTTTGTCCATTACAATATCAAAAGTTATTGACTCATCTTCTAACACAGTTGAAGATTCTGAGCCAAATTGCATAATGGTTGGCTTCTCTTCAATAACTTGAATGTCTTTTTTAATCCAATGTTTATTGTAAAAAAATGGAAAGTTATTTTCTATTTCTAAAAATCCTGGATTATTTAATCCAATATCGACTGTCTCAGTACCATACTCAACGAAATCTCCATCCAATGTATAGAATACAAGTCTTTGTTCGAAAACTTGATTTCCATAAGTAACGTTATCTCCAAGAATTCTGAAGTAAACTACATCAGTATCATAATTATCAATTTCAAGAAGATATTTTCCTCTTCTTTTTCCATAAACATTTTCTTCATTATAAACGAGTGGTGTAGTATGTAAAGTTCCTAAAAATTGAGTTAATCCAGAGTTTTTAAAAACTTGAATTGACATATTGTCTGTATGTATTATTGTAGAATCAACTATTCCATATATTCTAAAATTTCTGGATGCATTTCTTTCTTTTCTGAATTGTTCTGCAAGGTCAAAATCATTATCATATTTTTCTTTTTTGATTTGATTAAACGTTTGTTGTAAACTAATATTCAAAAAAATATCGCTTACACCCTTTTGGAGGATGTCTTCACTTCCTAATACTATTTTCTTTTTATCGTCCATTAAGAATCATATTGTGAATTATTTGTCTCAATAAATGCAGACCAAACTTCTTCAGTAGGGTCTCCACCATAATCCGCATTCATACCAAGACTGACTCTACCAGCAGCTCCTCCAGTGTGAGAAGTTTTCAAATACCATATATCTGGAGTTGTTTTTGCTTGAACATTTATATTTACATATTTATCAGCACTTACATGAACTGCTCCATTATAAACTATTCTAAATTGATATTTTGCTTTATCATATCTATTTGTTGATGGGTTGAATTCCGAATTTCCAGGTAATGGATGTGTACACCACCCTACAATATCCTGAGGGTCTATAACTCCTGAAACATCAGCTGGATTTGGTGCTGATATATTCTGTCCTGGAGCAATTGTAACAATTCCACCTGGAAAAACAACTCCAGAAGGAGTTTGAATTGGTCCTCTAAATGCTTGAACGAAGCTTACCGTAATTTCCCCTGTATTTGTAAGAGTAAAATTATAACATCTCGCAGGAGAAATTCCATCATTTATTCTAACAGAAGTTGGAATTACAAATGTTTGTGGAACATTTAGATTATTAGGATTAGAATCTACTATTCTATAGAATTCTAAAGTTCCTTGCTTAATTAATGCTGTAGAATCAAGAACAAGAGCAAGGTCAACATTATTCAAATTATATACATCATTTTGATGTGTGACAGAGCCCCATATTCCTCCAGACACAACTGAAGTTGTAGTTCCTGGCCCAGGATTTTCTGAATCTCCGCCCAATCCAGACCCAAAAGAAATATCGGGTCCAAAATATGTATCAGCACCCCAAGTCGTTCTCATAATTCTTGGCCAACCACTGGGTTTCAAAAAATATCCATATCCAGATTCAAGTCTTTGATATTTTTCACCGCCATCAACATGAGAAACTCCCGCAAATCTTAGGTACCCAGGATTTGATGGTTCATATCCATTTGCATAAGTTTCATTCCAAGCAACCCCTCTTTCATATTTGTACATAATATTTTTTGTAGCTACTTGAGAAATTCTGTTTCCAAACCAAACTCCAAAAGCAGATTGTGAACCAAATCCACCAGTAACATCATCATAATCAAACACAGGAAGACCAACAAGGTCTCCGTCATTATATGCTGGTTCGTCAAGATAGTAAATACCAGGTGTTGAGGACGGTGTTCTATCAACGTCATACTGATACCTAATATCAGTTGGTTTTTTTGGAATTGAATAGCTGCTTGGATATTCTGCGGTCCATGGTTTTTCATAAGGAAAAAATCCAAGTCCAGCCCCTTCTGGTGGTGATGGAGATGTATCAGCAACAGAGGGAGAATGATTAATATCAAAATGACTTTTTGTAAAATACCCACTTCCATTCCATGCATTTATAGTTCCAGTTTTTCTGCTAACTAAACCATTTGAATATATTTTTAATTGATATGCAGATAACCAAACGCCTTTATTAATAGTTGGGATTCCATTTCTATCAGTCTTAAATCCATTGGGGTCATAAATATTAGCTGGGAGCTTTAAAACATGACATCCAAATTTAAAGTATTCGACTTTGTTTTTTATTTGAGCAAATTCAAGATGCCAATTATATTGTTGTTCAGAAACTTTGTCAAGGTCATTTGGAATTTCTGCAAGCTTTATTTCAGTTTTAGGATAATTTTCTTTTGACATATCTCTAATCTCAACTTTAACTGTGTTTGCTGCATTTGATGCCACTGATGACTCAAGCCTTTGTCTAAATAATGATGTTGGAGGAAAAATATATGTAGTCCATTTTCTAAGGTCCATATTTACCGTAACATCAAGCTCTGTATATCCAGTTTGAATTGTTCCCCAAGCTGGAATTACGTCAATAGGAAATTGTTTAAATGAGAAATTTGGTATTTGGTCTAATATAGCATCATCATCTGGTGGAAATGGGAAAAAGTTCAAAGCTATTTCATCTCTTGTTAATCCCTGCTTTAAAAGGTCAACTTCAAAAACAACAATTTGAGTACCTACTGGAGCATCGTAAATTACAAATTCTCCCTCATCATTCGTTGTAGTAATATACTTGTATTGTGGAGGAACTTCTGTAAACTGAGATGCTGACCTAAGAAGTTTGTTTTTGTCAAGGTTAAATGATTCTATATTAAAATACTCATCGGATGTTGATGACTCTTTTAGATTTAAAAAAAGTCTATCTCCATTATCCGAAACAGATGATGAAGTTGGATAATCGTCTGATGTATTAAATATTCCTACAGGAACATTTCTTAGAGGAATTCTAATATTATTTCCTTCTGAATCTTTAATATTTTGTAAAGCCATCAGCCTGCCAAAAACAACTCCTGTTTCAGCCTCCTGAGTCGGCATGCTATTTACAAGATTGTTATAAACATTAAAAGTATCAAGAGTACCAAAAGTTCTTTTAAGCTTAATATTTACAAAAAAATCATCAATCTCATGATAATTATGAAACACATAATCAATATGAGGCGGAACCTGAACATCAACATTAACAACGCCAGTGGAGTTTACTGGAGTCGCCCCTGTAAGGGATGAATTTATTTGAGAGGTAAAAGATGCTTTAATTCCCTCTATTCTCTCTGGCTCAATTATATAAGAAAAATCTTTTACGTAAGAATATCCTGTTATGTGATTATTCGATAACTCTGTTATTGGAACATAATTATTATCTCCATTAAATGCCCACATTTCATTTCCATCAAATGTTGTCATTTTAACTGGAGTTCCAAAATTATTTAACCAAATAATTGTAGGAACATACTCAATAGATGAATCTCTTCTAAGAGTTGTGGTATCAGCAGTCAAATGGGTACTAAAAAAAGCGAGAGTCGTACCTGATGTAAACTCTTTTATCGTTATTTCTTCCCTACTGATGCTCATTATTGTTTTATTCTAAATATAGACAAAGAAAAAACTGAGATAAATAGTTTTTCGCTATAAATTTATACTTTACCATAACTAATAAAAACATTAGTTAGGAATAAATCGAGCTTATATAGCTGTGTTATTATTAGCAGAGCCTGAGGCTGTTCTGCACAAAATGTCACGCTCTGGAACTCGTATTTCAAACATAGATATTGGTGTTCCAAAAATGGCATTATCAATATATGCTATTTGTGTTCTAAAGGCTCCAGTTGAGGGGTCTTGAGTTCTATTAAATGTGGCTTGAGAATGTCTTGTTTGAGAATATCCACCACCCTCCATATTAAAGAATCTAATATCAACAACGTTAATAACTCCTGGAACATCTCTTAAAAAATCAGTAAGCTGAGAGACATAAATATTTTGATTCATTTGCCATTTTTCAACATCAAAATAATTTTTTATAGAATTAATAGCCTGCGCTTTGACCTCACTTGCATTAAAAGTTTTGTCAACGAATAAATCCACTTCAAGCTGCAAGTTTATTATTTTTCCATCATTAATCTCAACATAATCATTTATCATCCTATAAGGAACCAGATATTTTTGAAGGTTGCTCTTTACAATGCTTGTAGAAACATCGACAAGCTTTCCTGCACCATCTCTCGTCAGAATATACATCTTTACTTTGTTGTCCTCAACTTTTCCAAAAATTCTAAATGGAGCTCCGAACTTTCCAGGCATTTGAAAGGCTCTTGCTGTATAATCATCAAGCGTTACAGCTCTATTCTGCGCATTATAATTAGCGGCAATATAACTTTTAATTTCCTCTACAGACGGAAGTCCTACACCGCCAATGGCTGGAACTGGGTTATTTGCTCTTGTTGATGAAAGCACCCCTTGTATCAAGGTCAAGTTTGTACCAAGAGACTGGCTTTGTATATTAGATACTTCATTCAGTACGTTTGAACCGACATTACTTAACGGACCCCCTCCAGCTCTATACTTTATAAAAATAGTAGAATTTGGCGAAATTTGAACTCCAAGTGCTGTGTTTTTTAATATTACGGACACATCAAGTGCGCTTGAGTCTGGACATTTTACGGTATTAGTAAGACTATCAATGTATGCTTCATAAGCATCATAATCTTCAATTCCTCCACCAAACGTAAGCACACAAGAACCGTCAGAAAGAAACTCCTTCTCAAACCTTTTCTCAACTTCGACATATCTACCAGTCTTAATACCATTTACATCATCTGCAGTATCATCTTCCAAAAAAATTTTATCAGTTGGGAGAGAGTCTACTTCAAAGTATTTTAAATTAAAATCATTAAATTCTGTAAAGCTTGGAGTTCTGTCAATACCAAGTCCATTAATAACTATAACGCTAACAATTTCAAGAACATTTTTATCTGGTAATTCAACCTGATAAAATGGTTTTGCTTGTAAAGCGGTTACTTCGGCTTTAAATATTTTTGTAACTCCTGCTTTTATTTTTTCTCTTTTAACTATTCTGTATCTAATTAAATCCTGATTTCCGTTAAAAATAGGTTCTATAATTCTATTAGAAAATCCATCTTCACTAAAGTCATTAGAAAAATCAATTTCATTTACAGTTTCAAAAGTTTGACCAGCGCCTTTAACTTTCATTCCAGCTCTGTATACTGGCAAATAACTTTCATCTGGACCATCTGCAGTTGGCGGAACCTCTATGATAATATCAGCCACGCTTACTGCTGGCCTAACTCCTGGTGGTTTATACCCAAAAGTTTTTGCAAGTCTATATACAGACCTTCTTTCTTGAACCCCGTCAATGAATAATTCATTATACTTTTTATCTGTTGCATAAGAAAGTAAATCACCAACATACGCATTTAATTCCAGCAAAGCCATACCTGGAGAAGTAACATTGAAGTCTTGCCATTGTTCTGGAAAAAACGTCTTCAAATAATTAATCAAATCACTTCTAATTGAGGTAAAATCTCTACTTAAATAATTTACTGTTACAGTTTTTTGTTCCATATTTTACCTTTTAAAAAACGGTATTATTTTGCGCATCTTCGCCTGGCTCTACAGGAACCACAACACTTACGCTATCTGTAATTCCACCAAGCTCATTTATTTTGTAAACAACTTTAACCTCAAGAAGATTTTCCTGTTCAATAAAATTAAATTTTATATCGGTTACATTGACTTCAGATAGATATTCTCCTATTTTTTCTATAAGTTCTCCTTTGAGTTTCGAAGCCGATATGTCATCCCATGGCTCAAAAATATAGTCCCAAAGAGGTGAGTATAAATCCTTGTGCATGACTCTGTGTCTTCTTTTCATAGTTAAAAGAGCAATAAGATTTGTTTGAATTGCCTCAATGGTTGTTGCATTGGACATAAAAACACCCCCATTTTGAGTCTCTTTAAAAGGAAATTTTATACTTATTGGCATGATAATGCTTTGTTTTAATATAAATATGCAGACAAAAAAAATAAAGAGTTCCAATCCTTATAAAAAGAATTAGTGAATATTTATAATAAAAACGACTTTATGGGAGTTTTCAGAATATACCCTTCAAAATCAAATACCATTGCCTCTGGCGTGTACCAACCATACAATTCAGGGCAGAACGCTATCACAGACATTTGGTTTGGAGGTGGGGGGACAGATACGGCCCCAGAAAAAAGAAACTCCATCAGCAGATTTATTGTAAAATTTGACCTGGACGAACTTGTAGACAAGCTTTCTCTTAAAGAAATAAATTCAAATTTGGTCACATCATACAGACTAAAAATGACCAACGCAATTCCTGGTGACAGAATTCTTGAGCCTGAGTACGAATTTGACAGACTTAATAAAGCAATTTCTTCTTCATATGATTTAATCGCCTTTCCAATAAATAAAGATTGGGATGAAGGAAGAGGATATGACCTTTTTAAGGAAAACTATTGGGTTAAACAACACGGAAATCCTCAAATTACTGGATATTCTAACTGGAACTCCGCTACAATGGTTACAAACTGGGACGAACCAGGAATATATGACAATCCAACAGCTTCTACTGCAGTAACATTTTATGCTTCACAACATTTCGATATAGGAGATGAAGATATTGACATGGATATTACAGATATTGTATTGGACTGGCTTAGTGGTGGTACTGAAAACAATGGAATCGCTGTTGCATATAGAAGAGATTATGAGCTTTTAAGCACAGATACAAGATATATTGCATCATTTTTTACTGAAAAAACTAACTCAGCATTTAAACCGTTTATTGAAGTTAACTATAACCAATCATTTAAAGATGATAGAATGCAGGTGACGAACAATAGAACATCAAGATTATTTCTTTACACATATAGCGGAAACAATGCTGTTAATTATTTTTCTGCAGGAACTGTTGATATACAAACTCTTGCTGGAACTCCAGTTTTAACTGGACTTACTGCTACTCAAATGGAAAACGGGGTTTACTACATTGATATTTTGATGAGCGCAGCAACCCCTGGAGAGCAATACAAAGATATTTGGAATAGCGTGACTTTTGTGCCTGGAATTGACCAGCAGAATATTACTCAAGCTTTTACGATAAAAAACAATTATTATTTGAATAATGTTCCTCAAATCAATGATTATTCAATTGCTGTATATGGACTTGAGAATAATTCGATTCTTTCCATAGGTGAGAATCACAAGGTATTTGCTGATTTAAGAGTAAATTATAGTAGTAGAAATGAGCCAAGCACGGCTTACGACCTTAAATATAGAATCGTGATGAATAATCAGGATGAAGTTATTTCTTGGACATCTGTAAATCAGGCTGTGATAAATAAGTGCAAGTCTAATTATTTTGTTCTTGAAACTGGTTGGTTACTACATAACCAAACTTATAAAATTGAATTTAGAATAGATGAGTTTGGAACCAAAAGAGTTCTTCCAAATTCGTTAACATTTAAGGTTATTAGGCCTGACGGTTTTCGATAAGACTTAACAATGTTTCCAAACCTTCAACGGCTGCTAAATATACATTTCTAACTCTTCCGTCTTTTAGCTCTAATCTTTTAACTACTGTTTCTTGTGGAGTTGATACTGCTACATAAATAGTTCCTGGAGGGTTTGTTTCAGTCCCAAAACCATTGATGTCCGCATATCCAGTAGTGGCTATAGAATATTCTGTCTTCATGACTTCTTTTATCTTCTCAGCCATTCTTTTGGCTACTTCTTCACTAACCTCTGTATAAGTGTCGATAAGCTCTTTCTCTACGCCAAGGACGTTTATTTTGGCAGCATTACTATAGACCACGAGAGAGCCCTCAAAATAACTTGAGCTACCTGGAATTGTCGTTAATACGCTGCTTATATATCCTGCAGTACAGCTTTCTGCGGTAGATAATTTGCTCTTATTATCTTTGAGCAATTTTCCAATATTTTCAACTAATCCCATAATTTTATTTTTTAAGAGTATCCATTATTTTTTAAATCATCTTTACTTGGAAAGCCTAAAATTTCATCACAAAATTTACAGGATTTTCTTAATTTAGAACCACCAATCCCAAAGTTAATATCTTTAACTTGATATTCCGAGTGTTTACACAATTTTCTTAACAATTTTAGTTCATTTTCAGCTTCTTTTATTATACTTATTATTTCCAGCGCCTTTTTTCTTATTTCCTCATTACTATCCATGTAATGAAAAATAGACTAATTTTTTTCAATAAACTCAGTTTTTAGTTAATTCTTATGTGATTTGATATGATTCTTTGTAGATTCCCATCAACGGTGTAGGAAGAAAGCTCATCTGAGTCTGGAGTGGTGACCAATGATAATTGCGGAGTATGGATGTGATTTAATAAAACTGTTATAATAATATTCAATAATTTTATCAATTCATCTCCATAAACAGCTGGATGTAGGGTGTTGGCTAAATCTCCAAAAGACTTTAAATCTTCATTTACTTCAAATTTAGCCAAATTACTATCTCTGAACTTACCTCTTGTCGAGTATAGATTAATATTTGTGGAAACAAAATTTGCCTGTGAATAATTTGGAATTAGCTGAGAGTTTTCTGTTGGATTTTCTTTTTGTATTAACTGAAGCGATGATGGATTTCCTTGATTTATATCTAAAGTGCCTTTGTTAAATTTTCCAGCGACAAGGAAAACTTCTCTTGGTCTCAAAATTAAATCAGCATCTGAACGCCCTTGAACTGCTATATCTCCTATTTTTGGAATAACGGTTAAAGCTTGAAGATTATTGTCTTTATTTTGATTTAGGTTAAAGTTTGTATACTTAAACACCCTTTCTGCCTCAGCATATGCCTGAAACTTCAGTTTAAATGGACTATTGATTTCAGAGCCCATATAATATCTTGGAGCTGAATTATCCCCTGGATTTTCGAGAAATACATAAATCATTTCATCAACAAGCGGAACTATGTGAAAATGGTTAGGCATCATCGGAACACAAAATGGAAGTTTGTCGGTTGGAGTGTCTCTATCTCTGCCTCCATTTATATTTCCACTTTCATCAAGAGATACAATACGGGCAACGACCCTTTTCATGCCAAGAGGGTCTTCATTATTGATTACAATAGCTGGATAAATGTTTCTTGAAGATTGGTTTCCTTCTGAAGAAATACCGCCAGTAATTCCCTGGCTTTGCAGCGTAGCTCTTGCTAATTTATCTATTCCTGGCATATTACGATTTTTTTATCTGTTCAAAAACTTCAATTTGTTTTAATTCAATTTCATCAAGTTCATTGAATAATTTTTCTATTATTGAAATGCCATTTAAGTGCTCTGGCCCTATTTTCTTTTTAGAATCCAAGTCATTAAGAGCTGTCTCAATAACAGCTTTTTTTTCATTATACTTATCAGCAAGCTCTTGAGCCTCTTGAATTAGTTCTTTTTTATTTTTCTTACTATCTTCCATTAACTTGCTATTCCAGTTGCAGAGTGAGGGGCTGTTGTTGCACCTACAACAGCAACAGGACCACCTGCGTTTGCTCCAGAAGCTGAAACTAAAGCGCCAGCATCCGTAGCTATGTCAACTCTCATGTCAGTTTGAATTGCGCTAACAATTTCTTCCATCATTATCTTTACAAAGTTTTCCATTACATTCGGAGTACCTCCAACAAGTGGTCCAGTAGGAATTCCTGCCTCTTCAAATCTTGATATTATTGATGATGACAAAATTTGAGCATTGAGTCCTGGTCTTGTTTTGGCAAGCAAAATTTGAGGTATGCTTGGCTTTGGTACTGGTATTCTATCTTCTTTTAATAAGAACAGTAAAAAGTCGGCTACTTCCTCTGATTTTTGTAGGTCTTCATCTATTTTTATAACTGCCATAAATTAATTATTTTAAAATATATCTGCTGCTCCAATAATTGCTGCAAGAGTTACGGCAGCAGCTGCATATCTCTTAGCTTTGCTTGCTATTTCAGCAGCTTCTCCAAGCTTGTTGAATATTGCAAATTTTTGTTTTATTTTTTCTGCAGCTCTTTTTTGTTTTTCAATCGCAGTTCTTGTAAAATAATTAGCAACAAGTCTTTTAAATTCTTTAATCACAAAAACAAGAAGCATTCTTAATAATTCTTTCAATAAAGCATTTACAAGGCTTCTAAAAAATTCTTGTTTTTCAACAGGGTCTTGTGATGGGTCATTTGCCGTATTCATTATATCACAATTACTGTAGGCAACATTTGATGCTCCAAGACCAGCCGCTGCAGGATTGCTGGCAATAGCTGTGAATATAGGTCCGAGAAAAGGAAATACAAGAGAAGAAATGTAATTAAGAAATCTAACTATCAATATTTCATAAAAGCTATGACCTACAGAGTTTGAATTTCTCTCATTATTGATTCTTTGACCTTGATTTTTTACATGTTGGACCAAAATTCCCAGACTTTGTGAAGGTGTTG
>ERZ1292623.547-Hain-H51-01um-R1-547-length-40505-cov-9_pt1 | contig 40505 bp, 24 predicted proteins | sample MGYA00564398_ERZ1292623 | MGnify/ENA primary metagenome ERZ1292623 (study PRJEB36523, sample SAMEA6512633) | groundwater metagenome | collected 2019-01-07 | study: AquaDiva: Metagenomics assemblies of 32 groundwater samples
CGCTAACGGCGGCACTGTCCGCCATGGGCGCCATCGCGATCGTGGTGGTGGTGACGATCGTGTTGTCGCGGTCAGCGGACACTGCGCCGTTGCCCCTGCCCATCGAGCGTATCGCCGACGCCGCACCGGACTCCGGCGAGTTCGTCGGTGCGGAGAGCTGCGCCACATGCCACCGAGGCGTGTACGCGGCTTGGAGTGCATCGACTCACGGCCGCGCCGGCGGTGCACCGTCACCCCGCACCGTCATCGCTCCGTTCGCCGGAGCCCCGATTCGCTTCGCCGACGCAACGGTGACGCCGCGCGTGCGTTCGGGACGCTACGAACTGGTCGTCGAGCAAACGGGTGAGCCAACATTGGTTCTGTCGGTTGATGGGGTTGTTGGCGGCGGCCACATGTTCGGCGGCGGTACGCAGGGGTTCGTTACGCGACACGCCGATGGAACGTGGCGGCTGCTCCCGGTCGAATGGTCGCGTCAGGAGCATGCTTGGTTCTGCAACACCAACACTCGGACAGGCCGCGGATGGGCCCTGGTTTCGCGCACCACCTTCTTGGCCGACTGTGGGGACTGGCCGCCGGTCCGCGTCATTGGCGATCTGCCCCGATACGCGAACTGTCAAAGCTGCCACGCATCGCAAGCGACGGTGGTGCTCGACAGCGTTCGCAGGGGGTATGTCACGCGCGCCACTTCCCTCGCGATCAACTGCGAATCGTGCCACGGTCCCGGGCGTGCCCATGTCGAGTCGGCGACGCGCGGCACCTCGGGCGCCTCACCGAACGCTGCCACGCCAGCGCTCGCCACGTTGAACAAGGACGCGTCCCTCGATGTCTGCCTTCAGTGTCATGCCGTCAAGGACCATCTGCGCGATGGCTTCGTGTCGGGACGGCCGCTGGCCGAGTTCTACTCGCTCAAACTGCCGCACCTCGGCGACCGGCCCCTGCACCCGGACGGCCGAACGCGCACGTTCGCGTATCAAGAGGGCCATCTATATAGCGCGTGCTATTACGCCGGCGGCATGACGTGCGCGTCGTGTCACGACCCGCACAGCCAGACGTACCGAACGGTGACCGGCGTACCCCTCGAGGGTCGCTTTGACGACCGCCAGTGCCTGGCTTGTCATGCGAGCAAAACGGACCGGGTTACCGAGCACACTCGGCATCCATTGGGATCGCCCGGCAGCGCGTGCACTGCCTGCCATATGCCGCTGCGCCAATTGCCTGAAACGCGCCCAGCGGCGCCGGCAGGGCGGGGAACGCCAGTCGTGTCGTACGCGCGATCCGACCATTCGATCTCCATCCCGCGCCCGCGCGTCGATAGCACACTCGGCATGGGGTCACCGTGCGCCGCATGCCACGCGGGGCTCTCGGTGGACGAGCAGGAGCGTCAGATGCAGGCGTGGTGGGGAGAACAAAAGCCTCTGGAACCGGCGGTCGCGGCGCAGCTGGCGTATGCCACGCAACCTGCGCCATCCGCCGCCCTCTTGTTGCCCGAAGCTGGGGTGGCGTCACCGCATGCCATGTCGACGTATGCGGGACTGGCTCGCTTCATGGAGTCCCACGTGACACCAGGCGTCCCGATTGACGCCGCTCTCCTGCGGCGCGTGTGGCGACTTGCCGGGAGCGCGGACGTGGAGGTCCGCGCCCTGGCGTTGGCGGTCGTCCATCTGTCCTCTGGCCACGAGGCGCGAACGCGCCGTCGGTTGTCAGCCGCGCTGAAGACTGAGGGTGATCGCGACGGCGCGGTGCGCGCTCGCTGGGCGTTGGCGCTCGGCTTCAAGGGCGACTCGTATGCCGCCCTCGGCGAGTACCCGGCCGCCATCGAGGCCTACCGGTGCGCCCTGGAAATCCGGCCTGGCGACCCCCGCCTCTTGCTGAGCCTGGCCAACGCGCAGCGCGACCTTGGCAACCTGCCGGCGGCGGTCGTTTCGTACCGTCGTAGCATCGCTGAGGACGGGCGCGTGCCATTGGCGTGGGTCAACCTCGGCATCGCATTGAGTGCCATGGCGGACACCGCGGCGGCCATCGAAGCATTCTCGCGCGCCACCGCCCTCGATAAATCCGAGGCGCTTGCCCGGTTCAACCTGGCGAACATCATGTTCTCGCGGGGCGACCGTGTGCGCGCAGGCCAGATGTACGAAGAAACTGCCGCCTTGGACCCGGGCAACACCCTCGCTCATTTCCAACTCGCGCGCCTGGCGCTGCTGCGGCGGGATGAGCGTGCCGCGCTCAATCATTTGCGGCGCGGCTTGCGGTTTGACTCGACGAACGTCGAGGCGCGTGAGATGGCCGCCCTTCTTGCCACGCGTCTGGGAAACGTGACGGGAAAGTGACGCTTGACACATCAGCCGGAGTTGCGCATTACAGTGGGTCTTGCGGGACGTCTATCCCGCAGGGGTCTTTGCACATGACCCCTGCGGCACTCGCTTCCTTTTTGGAGAGGACAAAATGACTGCATCAGTTCGCGTACGATCGCTGGCCCTGCTGGCAGGTCTGCTGGCCCTCGCCATGCCCGGTCGGCTGGTCGCACAGGGCACCGGGACGATCGAAGGCACGGTGATTGCCGCGGGTAACCGGCGTCCCATCGCTTCCGCCCAAGTGTCTGTCGTGGGCTCGGGCGGTAGAGTCGGTACACTGACCGATGCCGAAGGTCGTTTCCGCATCCTGAACGTGGATGCGGGTCAACGCGCCGTGCGAGCTCGCCTGCTCGGCTATACGCCGCAGGAGAAGGTGGTCACCGTAACCGCTAACGGCTCTGTGACGGTGTCGCTGGAACTCCAGCAGACCGCCCTCGAACTGAATGCGGTGGTCACGACGGGCACCGGCGGCAGCCAGATCGAGGCCCGCAAGCTTGGCAATACCGTGGCCTCCATCGAGGCGCCCCGCAACGCGCCGATCCAGAGCTTCTCCGACGTCCTCCAGGGACGCGAACCGGGCGTCATGGCGCTGCCGTCGTCGGGACTGACCGGCGAGGGCACGCGCATCCGCATCCGGGGCAACGCCTCGCTCTCGCAGTCCAATGAGCCGATCGTGTACGTCGACGGCATCCGAATGGACAACGGCGGCGGTTTCGGCAATGGGTATGTCGGCACCGGCGGCGGCGGACGGCCATCGCGACTCGACGACATTGATCCGACCGTGATTGAGAAGGTGGAAATCCTGAAGGGCGCGGCGGCCGCGACGTTGTACGGCACCGAAGCGTCGAACGGCGTTCTGCTGATCACGACAAAGAAGGGCGTTGCCAGCGCACCGCGGTGGCAGTTCGAGTTTGAACAAGGGGCGAAATCGTATCCAGCGGCCCGTGTCGAACCACAGTGGGGCATTGCGCGCTCGGACACACAGGCCACTCGTCTCTCCACGCACTACGGTCAGACCGTTACGGCGTTCAAGCCGTTCAGCAAGGATGTCGCAACGCAGCTCTTCGAGACCGGTCGCACGACCACGTTGGCTGGACAGGTGTCCGGCGGTACCTCCATCGTCACCTACTTCGGGTCCGTCCGGGGCTACATGGAGGATGGTCCCTTCAACTCCAACAGTTTTGACTGGGCGGACGCGCAGGGGGCCAAGCGCGGCGTCTTCTCCAAGGACCTCGCCAACCGGTATTCCGGCACGATGAGCATCGGCCTGACGCCGGCGGCGTCGTTCAAGGTCTCGTCCACCGTGCTGTTTACGCAGACGTACAACGAGATCCCGCAGAACAACAACAGCATCTATTCGCCGTACACCGTGGCGCTGTTTTCCAAGCCGGAGAATGCCCAGTGCGACGCGTCGCGCGCGGCCGGCCTCAACGTCGCGACGAACGGCAGTCTGGGCAACGGCCTCTGCGCCGGCCCCGGGAATCCGACGGGCGCCAGCTCGTTCGGATCCATGCGCGAGTTGGTGCAGGAGACCATCAAGCAGAACGCACGGCATTTCAATGGTCACGTGCGCACGAGCTACATCCCGTCAGCGAGCTTCAATCTCGACGCCACGTTCGGCCTCGATTTCACGGCGGCGCGCTCGAAACAGTTCCTGCCGTTCGGCAACAACGTTGATTTTCGCATCAATCGCGCCAACGGCGGCTTCGCCAGCATCGATGACCGCACCCATCAAGAGGTGACGTTGAGCCTCAACGGCGGTTATACGCGCGACCTGCCGATGACCTTCACCTCCAACACCATCTTCGGCGCGCAAGGGTTCCTCACGCGTGACAACGACGAGAGTTCCACCAACCAGAGCTTCCCGGGCCCCGGCATTGAGGTCGTGGGCGGTGGGTCGTCGCCGCAGACCTTCGAGTCCTTCCAGTCGATCGTGAACGCAGGCTATTTCATCCAGGAACAGCTTGGCTACAACGACTGGGTATTCACCACCTTTGGTGGCCGGTACGACTACAACAGCGCGTTCGGCAAGACCTCCGGCGGTGTTTTCTATCCGCAGGGGTCCGTCTCGGTCATCCTGAGCGATCGCGACTCCTGGCGCGGGAGCTTCGCCGGGAAGTATCTGTCCACCCTCCGGCTCCGCGCCGCCTTCGGAAAGGCAGGCCGCCAGCCGGGCGCCTTTGACAAGCTGACGACGTACGGTGCCCTGACCGCGACAAGCGGCGCGGGCCTTGTTCCCAGCAATCTGGGCAACCCGAACCTGCGACCCGAGATATCGACGGAAGTGGAAGGCGGCGTCGAGTTCGGAATCCGTGATGACAAGACATCGTTCGGCTTCACGCGGTGGCAGCGCAACACCGTCGACGCGCTGTACGCGCGTCAATTCCCGGTGACCGGCGGATTCCGGTTTGCGCAGCTCGACAACGTCGCGGAACTGGAAGCGTGGGGCTGGGACGCCCGCGTCAAGACGCTGGTTGTCGATCGGCCCAATCTGTCGATTGACACCTACGGCAACATCGGATTCCTGCGTCAGGTGGTGAAGAGCTTGGGTGGCGCGCCGCCGATCAAGGTGGGCGGCAGCTATCCGCGGTATCGCAACTTCGTCATCGAAGGCGCCTCGCCGGGCGCGTACTTCGGCGCCAAACTGCCCGGCGCGTGCGCATCGGGGGCGACCACGACAGCCAAGGGTGGCGTCTGCCTGCAATCGGGGCAGCTACCGTTCGACACTGACGGCAACGGCGTTCCTGATACCGAGGCGCAGGTGCTGACGTACCTGGCCACACCCCGGGCGCTCTCGGCCATCAGCCCGATGCTGGCCGACGACGACAACGACAAGGACAAACTGGACCATTACGACGGCAAGCCGCTCCCGGACTTTGAGGGCTCCTTCGGCGCTTCGGCCACGATCTTCACCAATTGGCGAATCGGCGCGAACCTCGAGTACCGGTTCGGCGATTACTCCATCTCGGATCTGACGGGCGCGTTCCGCCGCGGGAGTCCGTCGAACGGCGGCAACACGGAGCTGCGCGCCATCCAGGAAGGCGTCATACTCAACCCGACAAGCACGGCGGCGCAGCGACTCGAGGCCGCCAAGGTCAACGCGTACCAACTGAACGCACTGTCGCCGTACGACGGAATGAACCAACAGTTCGCCGGTGACTTCCTGCGTTGGCGCGAGCTGTCCGTGACGTACACCACACCACGCAAGTGGGCGTCCAGGGTTGGCGCTTCTGACATGCAGCTCACGCTCGCGGCGCGGAACTTCGCGCTGTGGACCAAGTATCCGGGCGTGGATCCTGAGGTCAACCTGCTTGGCCGAAGTGGGGCCGGGGGCACCGGCAACAACTTCGCCGAGAGCATTGATGCCTTCGGCTTCCCGATTCCCCGCACGTTCACCTTCAACGTCCGCATGGGGTTCTGACCATGAGCGCACACAAGAATCCTGGCCACAAGGCGTGGCGCCGCGCGGGCCTGATGTTTGGGGCGGTCGCTGCCATGACGGCCTGCTCCAGCCTGCTGGACGTCGCAAACCCGAACGACGTGACCGAGAGCGCGCTGGACAATCCGGCCGCCGCCGCGAACGTCACGAACGGCGTGCTGGCTGCCACCGCACGTATGCTCACGGGCATCACGACTCCGTACGCCGTGGCGACGGACGAGCTGGACTGGATTGGCTCGCGCGATGCGTGGCTTGAACTGGAGACCGGCGGAATCTCCAATCACTTCAACGAATTCAGCGACCAGGCGTTCCCGTTCGCCGCTGAGGCTCGCTATGTCGGCGACGATGCGGTCAAGCGTCTGCGCGCCTTCGACTTGGCGGGGACGCTGACGGATCGCACCAACCTGGCCCGGGCATTCCTCTACACCGCGATCGTTTACGCCTCCATCGCGGACATGTACGACGACTACGCGTTTTCGAGCAAGACGACGGCGGCAAAACCGATCGGCCGCGCCGCCATGGGCACCTTGTACGACAAGGCCATCGCCTATCTCGATTCCGCCTACACGATCGCCAACGCGGGGACGACTGCCGCCTTTACGGGCATCCGGTATCCCATCCTGGCCTACCGGGCCCGGGTAAAGCACGCAAAGGCCGTGTGGACGTCCATCACGCCAAAACTCGCGGTCGGCGCTTCGCGCACGCTGGCGCTGGTCAATGATGCCGGTGCCAACGCCGACGCTACCGCCGCGATTGCTCTCGGTGCGGTGGATCAGTCGTATACGATCGCCAACAGCGTGGGCTCCGCCGCCGGCATCAGTATCTGGTTCGAGGTCACCGGAAGAAACGAGCAGCGTAAAGGCACGGTGTACCAGACGCTGCTGGATCCGGTGACCGGGGCGTTGGACATTCGGGTGCAGGCCCTTCTGGCCGCGTTCACGGCGTTCGGAACGCAGGCCGGTAGCTTCACGATCACCAGCACCCGCGAGCTCCGGCTCATTCTGGCCGAGGCCGCACTGGCCACTGGCAACACCGCCGAGGTACAGAACCAGATCAATCTGGTGCGTGCGCGGGATGCCGGCAGAACCGCTTGGGGTGGCGTGACACCGGCACCCCTCGCGATGCTCCAGCACGAGCGCCAGGCGCAATTGTGGTTGATGCGCCGGCGCCTTGTCGACATGTATCGCTTCAACCTGAAGGACACGAAGTGGGTAGCCAATCCCAATTTCGAGTCGGCCTTCAACGTCAACGGGTTGCTGTTCCCGATACCGCAAATCGAGCGGCTCGGAAACCCCTGCGTGAACAACCCCACGGCGACTGGCTGTTGAACACGTAGTTAGACTTGGAGGGAGCGCAGGGCAGGCACGCAGTTCCGCGTGCCTGCCCTGCGTCGTTAAGGTTCACCGCACTATGCGAAACGTAGGGATGCCAGGGACGATGCGAGAGCGATTCCGGCGCCTGGGTGCAGGACTCGCGTTCGTTGCGATGACCTCCTCGCAAGCCTGCTATGCGTACAAGCCGATCGCAAGCGCGGCTGCGCCGAAGGTCGGCGAACGTGCGCGCGTAGTGTTGACGCCAGACGGCACTGTGGAGCTGGCCCGCTACCTGGGTCCGAGCGTCTCAATCGTGGAGGGTGCTGTGTCCGCTGTTCGCGACGACGGAACGCTGGTCGTCGCGGTGACGTTTGTGCAGCAGCTCAACGGAGTTCGCCAAGTGTGGACTGGAGAGGGCATGGTGTCCATCCCACCGCAATACCGATCCGAGGTGCACGAGCGCACGTTCCTGCGAAATCAGTCGATCGTGGCCGGCGTTGTGTTTGTCGCGGCGATCATCGCAACCGCCGTCGTTGCGCTGCGTGCCGGTGGCGCCAAGGGCGGTACCGACGCCGGTGGCACGCCGCCGCCGCCCTAGTACAACACGTACGGCTTGATCGCCTGCGCGAATGATTCCGACTCGGCGCGCCACCGCGACAGCAGGGCGGGGACGCTGTCGCCCTCGATAGCGGCTCGCAGTTGCGCCGTGCCCGCCAGTCGCTCGATTCCGCCGGTTCGCCACTGCCATTCCGCCTTGTGGCGGCTGTATACCGCACGCATCAGCCACACCGCGGCCGCAACTGGCTCCGCGGCATTGCGGTCGGTGACGCGAAGGCGCACGACCGGAATCGTCTTGCCGCCGTGTTTGTCGCCCGCCGCGACCGCGGCCTCACCCACTTCGAAGCGAATGCCCGCCACGCCGCGCCCGTTCGCTTCCTGCGCGATCTCGGCGGCATCCATCAACCACGGCGCCCCCGCCTGCTTGAGCGGCGCGTCGGTGCCGCGGCCCTCGCTCATGTTCGTCGCCTCGAAAAAGACGGTGCCGGGATACAGCAACGCCGCCTCTTCGTCGCGGATGTTGGGTGACGGGGCAATCCATGGGAGGCCCGTTTCGGAATACCACATGGAGCGCCGATAGCCGGCCATCGGAATTACGCCCACGTTCGCAGTGATACGCCCGGTTCCGGCCAGGAATAGCAGCAGCTCACCGGGCGTGAGTCCGTACCGAAGCGCCACGTCGTATTGGCCGACGAACGATCGATGCGCCAGCTCCAGGACGCCGCCCTCCACGCGATCCGCGCGAATCGGATTGGGACGGTCGAGCACGATGAACTTCTTGCCGAGTTTGGCGGCTGCCTCGGCGGAAAGGGCCATGGTCCAGACGAAGGTGTAGACGCGCGCGCCCACGTCCTGCATGTCATAGATCAACACGTCCACGTCGCGCAGCATCTCGGCGCTGGGAACGCGCGTCGCGCCGTATAACGAGTGCACCGGCAGCCCGGTCGCGCTGTCGCGGCTGTCGCCGACCTTGTCGCCCGCGCGGACGACGCCTGCGATGCCGTGCTCCGGGCCAAAGAGCGCGACCAGCTGCACCCCGGGCGCGCGGTACAGCAAGTCGATGTTGCGACGGCCTTCCCGGTCGCGACCCGAGTGATTGGTGACCAGTCCCACCCGCTGTCCCTTGAGGACGTGCAGGGAGTCGCTCAGCAGCACTTCGAGGCCCGAGCGCACCTGCGCGGAGAGCGGCGATGCGGGAATCACGATGGCCAGGAACGCGCACGTCCGTGCCATCAATCGGCGTGGTGTCATCGCACGACTATACACCAAAACGCGCCGGATGGCTGGCGTCGGTGCCCCGCCACTCGCCATCTTGACGGCGATGAACCAACTTCAGATTCGTTTTGGCGTCGCAGGTGCCGCCGCCGTTTTGGCGTCATGCGCCCCGCTCTTGTCGCCGGCCTCGGAGCGTTCCGGCGCGCCGGGGTTGTCGCGCCGCGGCCTCGACACCACCGCCTGGGTGGAAGGCACTCTCGCGTCGCTTTCATTGCGGCAGCGCGTCGGCCAGATGCATACGGCCTGGAGCCTGGGCGACTACACGGCGCTGGACGACTCGAACTTTGCGGACGTGCTGCGACACGTCGAGCACGACGGCGTAGGAGGGCTCACGATCTCCCTCGGTACGCCGATCGAGGTGGCGCACAAGCTCAACATGCTTCAGGGCCGTGCGCGCATCCCGCTGCTGGTGTCCAGTGATCTGGAGCCATCGCTCATGCGGCTCGAGTCCGCCATCTACCCGGCGTACATGCTCGAGACCGGCGGCGCGACCGGCTTCCCGACCGCGATGGCCATTGGCGCATCCACGCGGGACGAGGACGCCTACGACGTGGGCCGCGCCATCGCCGAGGAGGCGCGTGCCGTGGGCATCCATGTGAACTTCGCGCCCGTGGTGGATGTCAACAACAATCCAAACAATCCCGTCATCGGAACGCGCTCTTTCGGAGAGGACCCCGCTCGGGTGGCGCGGCTGGCCTCGCACTTCGTGAAAGGCACGCACGACGGTGGGGTTTTGGCAACGGCCAAGCACTTTCCCGGACACGGCGACACGGATGTGGATTCGCACGTGGGCCTGCCCGTCGTGGCATCGTCGGCACAACGCCTCAGCACCACCGAGCTCGTGCCATACCGGTCGGCGATCGCGTCGGGCGTGGATCTCGTCATGTCGGCCCACATCGCGCTGCCGGCCGTCGGTGGCGACAGCACCACGCCGGCCACGCTGCGTCCCGACATCATGGGGTCGCTGCTGCGCGATTCGCTCGGCTTTCGCGGCGTCGCAATCACGGACGCCATGAGCATGGAAGGCGTGGGCAAGGGCTACAGCATCGAGCAGAGTGCGGTGATGGCCGTGCAGGCCGGCGCCGACATCCTGCTCAAGCCGTCCGACATCACCCGCAGCATCGACGCCGTCGTCGCCGCGGTGGAGCAGGGCGTGATCGCGCCGGCCCGGATCGACGCGTCCGTGCGCGGCATCCTCAGGCTCAAGGCCCGCGCCGGCTTGGCGCGTGCGCGATTCGTCACGCTCGACTCCGTGCACGCCGCCGTGAACACGCGCGCGCATCGCGCCATCGCCGACAGTGTTGCGGCGCGCGCCGTCACGTTGCTGCGCGACAGCACCGGCACACTCCCCATCGCGCCCGAGGCGCGCATTGCCATCGTCCAGTACGCGCCGGAGACCGAGCTCAAGGCAGGTCGCGCGTTTGCCCGCGAATTCGCGCGCCAGCATCGCGGGGCCCGCGTCGTCGGACGCGTGACACCGGGCATGTCGGCCGCATCGCTCGACTCCATCGCGCACGTGGCGGCGGCGTCCGACGTCGTCGTGGTGGCGCTGTACCTTCGCCGCGTGGAAGGCGAAGGCCGAGCCACCATTCCGCCGCATATCGCATCATGGGCGGATTCGCTCACGGCGTCACGCCGGTCGGTCGTCGTGGCATTCGGGAATCCGTACGTCATCCGCCAGATGCCGCGCGCGCCGGCGTACGTCATGACGTTCGGCGTCAGCGACGTGCTCGAAGTCGCCGCGGCGCGCGCACTCACCGGCACGCAGCCGTTCCGCGGGCGGACGCCGGTGTCGTTGCCGGGATTCTTCGCCGTGGGCGATGGCCTGGCGCGCTAGAACTGTTTTAGAAGTACGTCGCGACGGACGCCAGCAGGAGCGCCTGGCGCGACAAGTTGTTGAAGCGGTCGCGCGTGCGTCCGCGCGCGTAGTCCAGCTTCAAGGCTGAGTCCCGCGTCGGGCGGAACGTCGCTCCGCCGGTGACGCGGCCGGCGCTTTCCCCGGTGTTCGCTGCGTCGAACTTCACGAAATCCCATCGCAGCTTGAACGTGATGGACGACTCGGGCAGCGTCCGCACCAGGCCGTGGCCGAGTACACGGACGCCCTCGAGGTACCAGCCGTGCTGCTTCTCGGCGTAGATGCCGCGCAGCCCGGGCGGCACGTTGATCCTCGCGACCGCGGCCTCGCCGCTGACCGTCGTTCCGAAAAGGCGCGTTTCCAGGTCCACGACCATGATCGACAGGTGGCGGCGTTCGTCGATCGCCGCACCATCAACCTCGAACACATTGTACGCGCCGCGGTGCGCGGACACGCCGAGCTCGTGGTTCACCGTCGGACTCCACGCCAAGCGCCCCACGAACGCCGGCGACTGGTTGTTGTCCTCGAGATTGCGACGCCCGAGGGGAATGCGCGTTCCCTCGTCCGAATCGTCAATCAAGCCCGAGTGGAAGCCGTTGGTCGCGTACACCTCGTAGGTAAGACGCGACGTCCCCCGGAGGGGCACCTGACCCAGCACACCAAACCCCGGTTCCGACAGCGCCACGCCCAGCAGTGCCTCAGATACCAGCGGGCGATCGGTGAATTCGTTCAGCGGACTGTCGTGCGACAGGTTGAACTTGCCCAGCGGCGAAAGAACCATTCCGCCGCGAACTGCCAACGCCGGGTGCACCAGAAAATCGATCGCCGCGTACTCCAGCTTGAGTTCTTCGCCGCCTTCTTCGACCTCGAGTTCGGCGCCGATCCGCACCAAGTCGCTCACGCGTGTGTGCGTGAAGAGGTTGAATCGCTTGGCCACGAACCCGGCGCCTTCAGTCACGCCGTCCGTTGCCTGCCAGCGCGCGTGTGCTTCAGCATACCCGCCGATCGCGGTGCGGCCCAGCAGTCGCGACTGAAAGGGCTTGTCGTACACCCCGCCGCGCACGAACGGACGGCGCGTGGTATCCGCAACGGTGTCCGGCTGCTGGGCTTGGCCCGTGCCCGCGACGCCGGCGGCAACCGCCAGCGCGAATCCGGTTCGCCGAAGCGTGGCGACGCCGCTCATGACCGCGCCGTCGTGAGATCGATGATCAGTGCGTCACCCTGACGGGACACGCGGTACGACGTCAACCGCCGCTGCGCCGGGCCGCGCAGCACCTCGCCGGTGCGGCTGTACGTCGACCCGTGGCACGGACACACGAGTCGGGCGCCGTGAACGTCCACGGTGCACCCGCGATGCGTGCAGATCGGAGAGACGGCGACAAACTCACCGCCGTCCTGGGCGAGCACGTATAGCGGCTGGTCGTGTTGCATCGGCAGGATCTTGATCGCTCCGTTCGGCGCCGCGAGGTCGGGATAATCGGCGATCGACAGGCGCACGCGCCCCTGCAGCATTGGCACAGGATACGTCACCATCGCGACGCAGCCGCCGAGGACGAGCGCGGCACCGACGCCGGTGCACCGGACGACGAATGCTCGACGGTCGATGACGCCGCTCACCGCGACTCGACGAAGTCGAGAAGGGCCGCACGCTGCGCCGCGGTCAGCAGGGCGAACGCGTTCCGTGCAGCCAGGGCCTCTCCGCCGTGCAGGAGAATCGCTTGTTCCACCGTTCGCGCCCGGCCGTCGTGCAGGAGCAGCGCATCGCCATTCATGAACTGGCGCATCAGTCGAAGTCCCCAGAGCGGCGTCGTTCGCCACTCCGTGCCCGACGCCTGGCCGTCGGGACGATTGTCGGCGAGTCCCGGGCCCATGTCGTGTAGCAACAGATCCGAGTACAGCGTAACGGTCCGGTTGGCGACGGCTGCCAAGGCACTGGAGCCTGTTTGCAGCGACGTCACGTGACACTTGGCGCACTGAACCTGGGTGAACAGGGTACGCCCTTCGATGCGCCGCGCTGTTTCCGCACCCGGCGCCGGCGGAGCGAGCGAGCGGAGGTAGTGCGTCACCGCCAGGACCGTCGCATCGCTCACTTCTGGATCCGCGACGCGATCCACCGCCTCGACCGGAACACCGGACATCGGGTTGCGATTCTCCACAGGTAGAAACGGCGACGTGATGCCGATGTCCTGGAGGTACGCGACGACGACCTGCTGGAGCAGAACCGCGGTCTGCGCCTTGCGCCCGAACCGACCCAACTGCGGCCCCGGTCCGCCGTTCGGCTCTGTCGCGGGCACGAACGACGCAGGTTGGACGAAGTTCGGCCGCCCGCTGATGCCATCGCCGTCTGCGTCCAGCGAATCGACGTTGGCCAGAATCGCGCTGGTGGGAATCGCTTCAATGAGGCCGGAGCCGAATACCGGCGGTGGCAGTCGGCGCGACACGGCAACGCCGGCCGGAACCACCTCCGGCTCGGCTCCCGGGATGGCCTGGGTCTGGATCTGCGGGCCGCCGAGGTTCGCCAGGAAGCCATCGGCTTCGGAACCGATCCGCGCCAGCGAATTGCGCAGCGCGCCGCGGCCGTCACCGCTGTGGCATGCGGCGCACGAGATGTCATTGAAGATCGGACCGAGTCCTGCGTTCGGAGAGAACGGACGCCCGAACTCACCATCGCCCCGGGCGAACGCCGCCATTTCCGCGCCACTCAAACCGTCGAGGGGTGCGTCGAACACGTCGCCGGCGGCCGGCGGCGCGGTGGTCAGTTGGTCACACGAGATCGCGCCTGCCGCGAGCGCGAGTGCAAGCGCGACCCCGTGCCAAGGGCGCAAGAATCTGTAAAGCATGCTCCGAAAAGTTAGGGCCAACTAACTTATCTGTTCTTGTCAGCTAATGCAAGGTGGCAACCCCGGGGCACAGTGGCGTCGTACATTCGTCGCATGGTTCGTCGAACCTTGCTCTTCGGTTTGGTCGCATCGGCGGCGTGTCGGCCTCGCCAGCCCGATGCGCAGCTGGTGGCGCAGTGGCTCCGCACCTCCATGGCTGCCGCCCAGGCCGATCAGATGGGTCCCGCAACGGCCACGCGGCTTTCAGCGTACAGCGCGGTCACGCTGCACGAGGGTTTTGCGTCAGACCCTCAGTCCGGACTGCGCTCATTGGCGGGTCAGATGAACGGCCTATGGAGTGTGCCCGTCGTCGCCGCGAACCAGCCCGTGGATGGCGCCACGGTAGCCGCCGAGGCCGTGCGCATCGTGCTGGACTCGCTCCTCGGGGGAGGAATGGCCAACGGTCGGCGCATGATGGACTCGCTCGCTATTGCGCAGATTGAAAAGCGGCGCCGGGCTGGCGTGGGCAACGAACTCCGGCTGCGCTCCATCACGCACGGACGTGGCGTGGCGGACGCTGTGCTTGCCTGGGCGGCCACAGACAGATCCTTGGCCGCGCAAATGGCGTCACGATCGTCTCCGGCGGAGAATTCCCCCAATCCGTCCTGGGGAACCCTGCGCACATTCGCCCTGCGCAACGGAGACGAGTGTGCGCCGCCTCCGCCCCCGAAGTACTCGGAGCGGCGCGGTTCGGATTTCTGGACAATGGGGCGCGAGATGTACGACTCGGCGTCTGCCCTCACGCCGGAGAAGAGGACGATCGCGCTCTTTTGGGCGGACGCCCCGACATCGACCGCCACGGCGGCCTTCCATTGGATGAGCGCGGTGAACCAGGTGATCGCGTCGCGTTCGCTGACCGCTGATCAGGCCGTCGAAGCATATGCCTTGACGTCCGTGGCCATCGCGGATGCGTTCGCCGGCAGCTGGAAGGAGAAATACCGGTCACGCGTCCTGCGCCCCGAGGCATACGTACACCGGGTGCTCGACGCGCAGTGGACTCCGCTGGTGACGACGCCTGCGTCCCCGGAGTATCCCTCGGATCACTCGGTCGTGTCGGGTGCCGCTGCCGAGGTGTTGATCACGCTCCTCGGTGACAGCACGGTGTTCACCGACTCTGCAGCGACGAGTGCTGGGGCATCCGCGCGGACGTACCGCGGTTTTTCGCACGCACGCGACGAGGCTGCGCTCGCGGGGATCTACGGTGGCACCCAGTTCGTCCCCGGCACGGTCCAGGGTCTTGCGCAGGGCCGCTGCATCGGGCAGCGGGTGCGCGCCCGGCTCCGGACTCGCTCAGACCTGCAATGAACCGATGCTCAGGGGGTCGAGCGATACGGTCGTGACTTGGTCCACATCACAATGACGCCACAGGCGGCGTTCGAGCCCCCGAACTCAGCCGGGATTTCGCCGGGTCCCCGATACACCTCGATACCATATACATCGCGGATCGGGGTGTTCTCGTGGAAGGACTTCACCTCTTGTCCGTCGATGAACCATGTCGGCGGGCACTCAGGGGCTCGCGTCATGCCGGCGTAGCACTCGAATGTCTGCTGGTTGCATCGAATTCGGACGCCTCGGACGGTGCGAAGCGCATCCCCCACGGAACCGAATGATCCCTTGTTGAGTTCGTCCCATCTGAAGAAGGCGCCGAGGCCGCGCGAGCGCCGCTGCTCAAAGTCCGAGTAGCGCGGCATGAGCTGTTCGGCGCGGGCCTGAACGACGATTGTCTCCAGCTGCTGCCCGGTGAAATCGAGCGAAAAGACTTTCTCTACCGCGCCGGACGCCGGTACTCGAACCTTGAATTCAGCAAACGCGTATCCGACACGCTGAATCGTGATCTGCGCGTCCGCGGAGGACGTCAGTGTTACCTCGAACTGTCCCAGACTGTCCGTAGTGAGTGGTGCACCAATCCCGCGGATATTGACCCTCGCACCCCCCAGCGAACGGCCTGTCTCACTGTCCACGACCCGGCCCCTGAGCGTGGCCTGAGCGGAGCTCATCTCCGACATGGCCACTATCGCCAAGGCGCTCCCGATTGCAGCGCGAATCACGGTCCGGACGGTGACGTCGTTGTTCGGGGACATAGGGGATGGGCCGCAAGTCGGCTGTCAGGCGACTACCGGGCAGGGTACCCGGGAACGCTCAACCCGCCCATTGCATAACTTGACACAGAATATAGTATCTGCCAGCGTTGGTGAGCGTTAACCGCTGCAGTTCCGGGACTTCCGGGTTCCGGTGACCGCAGCGGCGTGTGCGCGGGTTACACAAGTACAGCCAAATCGGTTACACAAGTACAGCCAAATCCCGACGAGCGTGTCGGGGCGTTCTCAACCCATTGCAAGAGGCAGACGATGCGTGCCCGACTCGTTAATGCGTTGTTGGCCGGATGTGTCATCGCGGCATCCGCGGCCGTTTCTGGTCCGCTCGCGGCCCAGCAGGCGGTCATCACCGGTCGCGTAACATCGGAGCAGGGACAACCGCTCGGTGGCGCCAACGTGTTGATCAACAACACGAATTTTGGGGCGGCGACCGACGAGAGGGGCGTGTACACGATTACGGTCGGAGCGGAGGCCGTCCGCGGCCAGGCCGTGGTCCTGACTGCGAGGTTCCTGGGGTACAAGCCGGGAACGAGGAGCCTGACGCTGAGAGCGGGCAATCAGGAAGCCAACTTCTCGCTGGCCAAGGATCCGTTCCGCCTTGAAGAGGTGATCGTCACCGGCACAGCCGAAGCGACGACGCTGAAGAAAACGACGTTCACCATCGGGCGTGTATCCGAGGAGCAGTTGCAGGAGGTTCCCGGCACGAGTGCGCTGGTCGCCATTCAGGGCAAGATCGCGGCGGTTCGCCTGGTGCCGACATCGTCCCAGCCCGGTGGTGAAGTTGCGCTGCGCCTTCGCGGTGCGACGAGCATTTCCGGCCGCCAGGATCCCCTGTTCATCGTGGACGGTGTGATCACCCAGTTCGGCCTTGCGGACATCGCGCCCGACGACATCGAGCGCGTTGAAGTCATCAAGGGAGCCGCCGCATCCTCGCTGTACGGCTCCAACGGGGCCAATGGCGTCGTGCAGGTGTTCACGAAGCGCGGTAGTTCCTTGCCCGACGGCGGCCTACGCGTGACGTCCCGCATGGAATACGGCGCGAACAACCTGCCGAAGAAGATTGAGTTCTCGAAGTCCCATGCGTTCGAGGTCAACTCGACCACCGCGACCTGCGTTTCGAAGAACGCCACGTACACCGTTGATCCGGTCGGCAATTACTGCCTGAGTGCCACGGGTGCCCGAATCATCAAGCCGAACCAGATTGCCGACAATCCTTTCAGCATCTACCGCAACCACTGGGATCAGGTAGTCACCGGCGGCTCGTACGCCACCCAGTACGTCTCCATTGGACAGCGGCGTGGCCCGACCAACTTCAACGCATCGCTTCAGAACACCAAGAACGAGGGCGTGATCTTCGGGCTCGGCGGATACAACCGACAGAACTACCGCTTGAACCTGGACCAGCGGGTGCGCTCGAATGTGGACGCCTCGTGGAGCGCCTTCTTCGGCAAGTCCACGAACGGCCGGACAGAAGAGGGACAGGGCGGACCGTTCTTCGGCCTCATGTTCCTCCAGCCGGACGTAAACATTCTGGCCGCCAACCCCGACGGGACTCCGTATATCGCGAAGATCCCGCTCAGCGGCGACGTCGCCAACGACTTCAACCCGATGTACGAGCTGGCGAACCGCAAGATCAATCAGAACCGAAACCGGTTCAGTGGTTCCAGCAGAGTGCGGTGGCGCCTCAATGACTGGCTGTCGTCCGAAGGCAGCTTTGGCTACGACCAGGAAGGCCAGGGATTCACGGACCTCACGCCGTTTGGTTACCTGACGTCCTCCGGTACCAAGACGCAGGGCCGCCTCGCCAAGAACTCGCAGAACAACTCGCAGTACAATGGCGGTGCCTCGCTGACCAGCATCCGCACCTTCGGCGAGATCGTGAATACCACGAAGATCGGGACGACCTTTGAGGAACAGAAGAACTCGGTACTCAGCACCTCGGCGGCGACGCTGAAAGTGGCCAAGGTCCCGGAATTTGGTTCCGCCGATCAGAGCAGCCTGGCCGCGGACTCGCGCGATGAGGTGATTCGCAACCAGAACTACTTCGCGGTCACCACGTTCGACATCAAAGACCGCTATATCATCGACGCCCTCGCGCGGCGCGATGCGTCGTCGCTCTTCGGGCCGGAAAGCCGCGAGGCGACGTATTACCGCGTGTCCGGTGCCTATCGCATCACACAGGATTTCACGATCCCGGGCGTGGACGAGTGGCGGTTGCGCGCGTCGTTCGGAACGGCGGGCCTGCGCCCCCGGTTCGACGATCAGTATGAAATCCTCAGCGTGAATGCCGGCGGATTCACCAAGGCGATCCTCGGCAATCCGCTGCTCAAGCCGGCCAAGTCGGCCGAAATGGAACTCGGTTCGAATTTCGAGTTCGCCGACGGTCGATACACGTTCGAGTACGCCTACGCCAAGAAGACCACGTCGGACCAGATCCTCCTGGTGGACCTGCCCGCGGTGGCCGGCTTCAAGCAGCAGTGGCAGAATACCGGCGCCCTTGAGTCCACGACGCACGAGGCGACGCTCGGCATCAGCGTAATCAACAACGCAACCACGAGCCTCACGTTCAATGTCGTGGGTGACCGTACGAGACAGGTCATCACCGAGTGGAACTTGCCGGAGCGGCTTTACAGCTTCCAGCAGATGCCGTCAGCGTTCTTCCTGGGCCGGAATTCGAACCTGGGTGTGATCTACGGCAACAAGTGGATCAAGAATGTCGATGACCTCTACGCTGACCCTGCCAAGAAGGCGCTGTCCGCTACCGGTCAGACGTGGAGCCGCGATAGCGTTATGATCAATGAGGACGGCTATGTTGTTCGCAAGAACGCATATGGCACGCTCAACGAGCGCGCCATCAAGTACACGTCCTGTAAGCGCTACAGCACGGCGGCGGTCCCAACCTGCCTGGAGACGACGCAGATCACCAAGATCGGTGACGCGAATCCCGACTTCAACATGAGTTTTGGCGGCAATTACCGGTACAATCGTTTGACGCTGAACGCGTTGCTCGACTGGTCGAAGGGCGGCGATCTCTACAACGGCACGCGGCAGTGGGCGTTCCAGGCGACGCGCGATCAGGCGCAGGACCAGGCTGGCAAGGCCGCGAATGCGGCAACGTGTGGACCCGTTCAGGCCAATCCGACCGTGGGTTCATGCACGAGGAAGCCACTCGCCTACTACGCCGTTGGGTTCTACAACGGCCTTGATCCGAGCGACTACTTCGTTTTCGACGGATCCTACATGAAGCTCAAAGAGCTGTCGGCGCATTACACGCTCATGGGCAACCAGCTTGGTCCGGTGGGCTTGGGCAAAGTCTCGTCGGTTCGCCTCGGGCTCGTTGGGCGCAACCTGCTCACTTTCACCGACTACACTGGGCTTGATCCGGAAGTCTCGGGCCTTTTCGGTGATCCGTTCCAGGTCAAGATGGACTGGTTCCAGTATCCACAATTCCGCACATTCTCGGCGATTGTCGAGATTACCTTCTGAGGAGACGAGCACAGTGAACTCACGCCGAGAGGTACCCATGCGGAGGTCATCGTTCCTCGCAGCCGCTACGATGGTGGCGGTCCTGATTTCTGGTGGGTGCAGCAATCTGGACGTTGAAAACCCGAATGCGCCGGATGCCAACAGGGCGTTCGTTGATCCGGCCGGCCTCCAGCAGTTGCTGGGCGGCGCGTTCCGGACCTGGGTTGAAACGCGGGGCGACTATTTTGGCGCCATGCCAATGACCATGATGGCCGACAGCTACACGGCCTCGTGGAACAACGCCGCGATTCGCTTCTACAATTCCGTTGGTGTTGAGTGCGCGTCGCGCTGCGGCTGGACCAACAGCGCCACCGCACCGGAGGCTGCCGGCGGCCCAAGTGTTGAGAGCCAGTGGTACGGCTACTACACGGTCGTTTCGTCGGCGACGGACGTGCTCAAGGCAATAGCCAACGGGACGTGCTTCGACACGAACTGCACGACGGACAACACGCTGACGTCACGCAACAAGGCAATCGCCAAGATGCTGCAGGCGATGGGCCTGGCCGGTATCGCGCTGGTGTACGATTCCGGATTCGTGGTGGACGAGACCACCGATCTCAGCAACCCGTTGGCGCTTCCGTTCGCCGCCCGTCAGGCGGTGCGTGACGCGGCGATCACCAAGTTCGAGGAGGCATTCACCGAGGCTGGCCTCAAGAGTTGGTCAACAGACGCGGACTGGATGGGTGTTGGTGCCGGCACGGTGTATACCAATTCTCAGGTCCGCCAGTTGATTCGGACCATGCAGGCGGAGTTGCTCGCGATGTACCCGCGCGACGCCGGTGAGAACGCGACGGTCAACTGGGCGCAAGTCGCCACGTACGCTTCGGCCGGTATCAGCAGTGGCACGCAGTTCGACTGGGAGTTCTTCATCGACGCCACCGGTCGTGAGTGCGGGCTGGACTGCATCAAGACGTGGGGCAATTCCATCGGCACCGGCCGCGTGGACACTCGCGTTGCGGCCTTGATCACCACCAACCACGTGCGGCCATGGCCGGAACCGGCGGGCAATCCGTGCCCCACGGTGTCGGCTGACAGGCGCGTTGGCGACGGATCGTGGGGTCCGGCCGATGATTTCAACGGCTATTCAACCAAGGCTGGCACGGTCAACGCCGGCACGGACTTCGCCTGCTCGGGCGTCGCGATCTTCCCGGCAGCGCGCGGTCAATACCATCAGAGCAACTTGGTACACATTCGGTATCAGCGCTTGGCCTATCGCGGCGAGAACCTGCCGGCCAACGATGGTACAGGTCAGGATCCGTTCTACACACGTCAGATGAGTGACCTGCTCTGGGCCGAGGGACTCCTTCGCGGCGCCGGTAGCGCTGTGACGGCGGCAGGCAAGATCAACAACAGCCGGGTGACGCGCGGTGGACTCGCAGCCCTGACAGGCGCGGAAACCAACGCTGCGCTGATCTCGGCGATGCAGTACGAACAGGAACTCGAGTTCATGGGTCAGGGACCCACGCCGTTCTTCAACCGGCGCCGCATCGACGGGTTCACTGTTTCAAGTCGCGGCCCGGCGTATGAGCCGCAGTCTGGGACGCCGTTGCACATGCCGGTCCCGGCCAAGGAGCTGGACGTGCTCCAGCGCGCCATCTACACGTTCGGTGGTCCCGGCGGACCCGCCAAGTTGATGGCGCCTGGCGGGGGCCAACAGCGCGAGACGGTAAGGGACCGGTTCAAGAAGTACCAGGATTTGAAGCGCACCCTTGGCCTTCTCAGGAAATAGGCTCGGGGCGTGGACCAGTAGCAGGTTGGAGGAAGAGGGGCGGGAGCAATCCCGCCCCTCTTTTTTTTGCAGGGATTCGAGAGCGGGCCGCCTACTGGAAGCGGACCGTGATCTCTGCCTGACCACGAGTCAGCGGAACCGACTGCTCGCGTCCGCCGGGCCAGCGGACCCACAGCGCGGTAGGCTCGCCAGCGCGTCCGAGCACCTGCACCGCGCCGTCCTGGGACCAATACCCTGATCCCGCTTGCACCTCCCGGACGGGCCCGGAGCGATCGCCGTAGCGCAGGCGCATCTGGGCACCCACGGCGCTTGGATTGCCCGGCGGCCCCGCCAAGCGCACTCGAAGACCCGGTGTGGCGCCGACGTTTCGGAACAGCCGGGTGGCGGCGCCATTCTGGCTCACGGCGAGATCGAGACGGCCGTCCCCGTCAAAGTCCGAATACGCCGCTCCGCGCTGTTCGCCGTAGACGGTCAAGCCCGACAACTGCCCGGGCACAGCTTCCAGTCCGCCTCGTCCGTCACCGACCAGAAGCAGGCTGCGTCCCGCGTCGTAGCGTGGTGTCGCCAGCTCCGTGGGAAAGAAGTTCTGGCTCAGGAACACGTCCTGGTTCCCGTCGCCGTTGAAATCGGCGATGCCCGCGTAGAAGGCGGGCGCGAGTTGCGCGCTTGCCGGAAGCGGCGTGGCAGCGAACCGGTCCCCGCGATTGAGGAACAGCATGTGGTCCATGCTCGCAACGGCGATCCGGCGAGCGCTGGTGGCCCGTGGGCCCAGTGCTTTCTCAGTCGAAGCGTCCGCGAACGCCGCGAACGTTCTGAGCCAGAGCGCTGAGGCAGGGAGCGCCAGGCCAAATCGGCCAAACGTGGCGAGTGGCGACACTTGTCGCAGGCGCCGGTCTTCCTGTGCGAGCACCACCTCCAGGCCGCGCTCCGCGGAGAAACTGTAGAGGTACAGCGGTCGAGACGCGCTTGCGGCGTGCTCCGTGTTGCGGCCCCAACTGGTCGCCACGATGTCGAGTCGGCCATCGCCGTCCAGGTCGCCAGTCGCGAGCCCGTTCCATCGGCTCGCGAGTCCTGTCAGGCCCTGCATTTCCGAGGCTTTGAAACTCCCCCGATCGTTGAGAAAGAGGCGAATCGTCCCCCACTCAACGGCCACCATCAGGTCTGGCCAGCCATCACCGTTGACGTCGGCGAACGTGGCCGCCGAAACCATTCCGAGGCCGGCGAACAGCGGGTTGTTCGCGGCGTCTGGGACGAGGCGTCCTCCTTCATTTCGGAAGAGCCGTGACGAGGGCGACAGCGGATAGGCGCGAGGCAGTATTCGTCCGCCCACGAACAGGTCCAGCTTGCCGTCTCCGTCGTAGTCCGACTGCGCGAGCGGACCCACGCTGGCGCTGTCACCGCCCACCAGCGAAGTCATGGCACCCGTCGCCGGAGAGAAGGCGACCACTCCGGGAACGCCGAACGCATCGGCCCTCGATCCCATCTCGTAGCTCGAGACCCCGGCGATGACGACTCGCCCGCCGCGACCGTCCGGCCAGCCGAGCACCGAGGTGAGATCTACAGGCACCGCGGGGAACTTCGTCGTCGCCGGGCGCAACCGGCCACGCTCGTTGCGAAACCAGGCCAGCGTGCCCGTTCTGCCCGCCCCGACGAGAAGGTCCTCACGCCCATCGTCGTCCACGTCAAACCACGCGACCCCCGGCCCCAGTTGACTGAACGCGTTTGGCAGCAAGAGCTGCCGCGCGAAGTCGTCGAAGTAGGGCTCTGCGTGTCGATGGCCGCCCAACTGCCCGGAGACATCCTCGAACAGGGCTACGGTCCCCACGATGGGCGTCGTGGCCGTATAGCGCCGTGATGCGGTCTGGTCTATCTCGTACAGCCGGTTGGGGCGGGCGCCGTTGATCGTAGTGCGCCGTCCATCGCGCCACTCCACCTCGATCGTGACCTCGTTGGCCGTGCCTGTCGCGAAGGTGAGCCCGGCGTCTGAGCTGGAGAGATACAGACCGCCAGCGAGCACCTCGCTCTGCTGACTGGGCACGGCCCCACCTTTCACACGGACTTTGCTGCCGATGCCCGACGTATTCGGCGCTTCACCGCGAAGTCGGACTGCGATCCTGGGTTCCGTGGCATCGTTCCGCAGGACCGCCGCGGGCGTTCCGAGTCGGTTGATGACGACGTCCATGTCGCCGTCCCCATCCAGGTCGGCGACCGCCATCCCGTGGGAAATGTCCTCGCCAAGGTCGAACCGCCACGCGCGGCTGGCGTCCTCGAAGGTCAGGTCGCCTCGATTCCGAAACGCGACGTTGGGGAGCGGCAGTGGCGGGTACTCGAAGAGCATGCGCCGCCAGTCGATCTGTTGCAGTCGGTTTCGCAACCGGTACTGTGTATCGCCATCCATCACGTCCCACCGATGGCCCGTTCCCACGAGAATGTCCTCCCAGCCGTCCAGATCGACGTCCAGAAACAGCGTGGACCACGACCACCCCGACGCCCCGACGCCCGCGTAACGCGCGATCTCCGCGAAGCTGCCGTCGCCGCGATTGAGCTGCAGTGTGTTCCGCTGCATCTGGGTACGGTTGGCCTCGGACCCTGGCAGCTTCGGGATCGCCGTGTGCGTGGGGACCTGCGTCTTGAGCCGGCGTGTGTCGCTGCTCAGCATGTCCACCTCAAAGAGGTCCGGCAGGCCGTCGCGGTTCACGTCGCCGGCGGCTACCGCCATGCCGGAATTGCTGGTGGATCGCACCGCGTGCCACGGCACGAGGCGGAAATTCCCGCGGCCATCGTTCCGCCAAAGCTGGTCCGGATCCTCAAAATCATTGGCTACGTAAAGATCCGGGGCGCCGTTGCCGTCCAGATCCACGAACGTCGCCGCGAGGCCAAAGTCCTCCGGTTCTCGTCGCAGGGGCTTGCCTTGCTCGTCCAGGAACCGCGCGTTCCCGGCGATCTGCTCCCGGATGAAACGGCCCTTCCCGCTGTTCCGATAGAAAAAGTCGGGATCAGCACGCTGCGAAAGACTGATACCTCCGAGGTCTTCCCGGTCCGCGAGTCTGTATTCCCGGCGGTAGGGTTCGCGCACTTCAAAGCGCCTGGGGCCCAGCTGGCGAACCACCTGGTCGAACGACCGCTCCTGCGGTGAAATGCGGTCGAGCGTGGTGTATGCCTTGTAGTTCGCGATGTACATGTCGAGCCAGCCGTCCCCATCCACGTCGGCGAGGGCGACGGTCGTGCTGCCTGCGGACGAGGTCAGGCCGGCCTCCGGGCCCTGTTTGGCAAGGCGGCCCGTGCCGTCATTCAGGAACAAGGCGTTTGGTCCGCCAAGGGCCACGAGGACCAGGTCAGCATGCCGGTCGCCGTTGACGTCGGCGATCGCGCAGCCGCTGGTGTGCTGGTCCTGTGTGGCGAGGCCGGCACGCTCCGTGATGTCCAGAAAACGAAAGCCGCCGAGGTTCCGGTACAGTTTGCTGGATCCTTCCGTTCGACCAAGAAAGACGTCCGGCAGTCCGTCTCCGTCCACATCGCCGAGGCACACACCGGCGCCTTGCGCCAGGATGCGGTTCCTCACCAGCAGTGAATCGCTCACTGTGTTCACGAAGGCGATGCCAGTGTGCGAAGAGTCGACCTGAGTGAACCCCGGTGAACCCCGCCTCGACACATCCAGCGCACGCCAGCGGTATCCGTCGGCGTTTTGCCATGACGTGTCCGCGCTCCGGCCGCAGCCGAGAACGAACAGAACTGCGAGCAGGGAGCGGTTAGCGGTCAACGAAGCGGCCCGGAACTCGCTCGCAAGCGCTCCAGCACTTTGGCACCGACGCAGCGACCGAGCTCCTTGCCGTTCTCGTTCCCCATGGGGAAGTGGATGCCGCCGTACAGACGCGACATCGCGGCTTCGTCCGCCGCTTCCTTGAAGGAGGCGAAGCGACGCGGTGCGTGGCCGAGGGTCAGATTAGTGCTGTCAACGAACGACACGGACCCGAGCAGCGACGTCAGCACCGCGGCGGCTGATGCCGACTGGCCAGAGTGTCCTGATGGATATTCCGGGAATGGCGGCGTGGGAATGGCCGGCGTCCACTTCGGGTCTATGTGGCGCCCGATATACGTGACTGGCCGGAGCAGACTGAGGCGATACTTCTCATGCCAGACTGCGATGAAGGCGTCGGCCTGCGCCAGGGTCATCAACACGAACATCTCCGCCGCCTGCTCGGCCGTCAGTCGCTGCTGACTGACGATTTGGCTTCCGATGGCCAGCCAGTGACCGACCGGCGTTCCGCTCTGGCCCGGATTGTCTGCCCAGTACAACACGGTCTGCCGCTGGTCATCCGTGAGCGAGCGTCCGACGTCATAGACGCGTTTCGCCTCCGCGTAGAACGCGGAATTGCGCGAAGTTGACCACTCGGCTGGGGGTGGCAACGGACATTCGTTGGCGGTCTTCAGCACGAAAGGCCGCAAGGTGCCCCACCACGGTTCAGTGGCACCGGCGGGGTTGGCCGCTTTCAAGGTGCGAATATCGGCGGCCTTGGGCCGCGTGACCGACAAGGCGCGCTCGCTTGCGGCGCCGGCGCGCAGTGTGGCGGCCGGGTTATCCAGGGCGACAAAATCGCTCACCGCGGAGAGGTTCTGTGCAGTGAACTCATCCGCACGAGAGTCGTTGATCCAGAAGTTGGGACCACTGGGCGGCCTGTATGGCTTCGCACGCGTCTCATTGAATCCATCCGTGGCGGCCCATGCGAGGATAGCCGTGCCCAATCGCTCGCCAAGCACGCGCGAATCGGCTCGGATGGCGTCCGCGATGCCCAGCGCCAGGCGGGCAGTTTCCAGTGAGTCGGTCAATGTGGCCAGCGCTGAGCGCGTCGCGGGGAGCCCTTCGACGAAGAGCGAGTCGAGCACTGTGCGCTCGGCCGCCAGCGCGACGAGGATCGCGTCGTAGCGCCTGCCGGCGTCGGGGCGCGGGAGCGAATCAAGTCCGTTCAGCTTGCCCGCGAGTGACGTGAGTCCCGGGGAGGCGGTAGCCAGTCCCTCGTAGAGCGCGACCGATGCGTATGCCAGCACGCGCGACGCGACCGGAGGCGAAATGCGTTCCGCGCGAACCAGTCCGAAGTAGTTGCGCATCCACTCCGAGACGAACTGCGGGTCGGCAGGGGGTGTTGGTGGCGCGCAGGCGGTCGAGAGGAGGATCGCCGCGGTGACGGGAATACTCACACAAAGGCGACGGCTCGCAGCCGTGAACACGGAGTGGCTCATGGAGCCAATGTACGATCGCTCCGCAGCCGATTCCACTCCCTTGCGAGTGCTATTGCATCGGCGGTGACATCCAGAACCCTACGCTATATGGTCTGGTCAGAGATTCCCCGGCGGCGGTGGTGGCTTAGCGCTGCGGGCATTTGGCACTCCCGTGCCTGGTATGGTTGGAGCGCCCTGCCCGCCGGACCCTGTCAGTCATATCTTCTCGCGAGGGCCGTAGCCGGCACCCCGCACCCTCGACCTGAACGCCGCACCCCCAGATCCTGCCACGAGATATCAGATGCGCCTGCTTGCCATCCTTGCCACTTCAGTCGCGGCACTTGCCTTCACGGCGGCGCCAAACGCAGTCACTCCGCCGTGTGCTGCCGACAACGCCGGCCTCAAACTGGCGGCCGGATTCTGCGCTACGTTGTTCGCAGAGTCCCTCCCCGGCCCACGCCACATGGTGGTTGCGCCGAACGGCGACCTGATCGTGGCCCTGCGCGGCGTGCGCACGAGCGATCGCACGACGCCGGGCGGCGTAGCGATCCTGCGCGATGCGGACGGTGATGGTCGGGCGGAATCGCGCAACAAGTTCGGAGAATTCAGCGCTACGGAGGTCCGGCTTGTCGGCACCGCGCTTTACACGGAAAACGGCGGTGCCGTCCTCCGGTATGCCTTGCCGGCCGACGCCTCGGCGCCAACCGGCGCACCCGACACGATCGTCAGCGGACTGCCGTCTGACCGTTCGCACACGGCCAAGACATTCCTGATCCACGGTGACAATCTGTTCGTCAACCAAGGCTCAGCCACCAATGTCTGTCAGGATCAGCCCATCCCGGAGCGCAAGAGCCAGGAACCGTGTCCTGAACTCGAATCCCGTGCTGGCATCTGGCGGTACTCTGCCACCAAGACCGGTCAAACACTGGCGTCCGGAGAGCGATTCGCGACGGGAGTGCGCAATGCAGTCGCGATGGCGATCAATCCCGCCAACAACGACCTCTACGTCATGCAGCACGGTCGCGATGTGCTGGCGACCAACTGGCCCAAGCTGTTCACCAACGAGAAGAGCGCCGAGACGCCCGCCGAGGAGATGTTCCGTGTTTCACGCGGCGACGACTTTGGCTGGCCGCACTGTTACTACGATCCGGAGCTGCAGAAGAAGGTGCTCGCGCCCGAGTACGGCGGCGACGGCAAGACGGTTGGGCTTTGTGCCACCAAGAAGGGCAACGTCGGATCCTTCCCGGGGCACTGGGCCCCCAACGGCCTCCACTTCTACACGGGCAATGCACTTCCGGCGAAGTACAAGAACGGCGCCTTTATCGTGTTCCACGGCTCCTGGAACCGCGCACCGCTGCCGCTGCAAGGTTTCAAAGTCGTGTTCCAACCGATGTTGCAGGGACGGGCGGCCGGCCCGTTCGAGGTCTTCGTGGACGGGTTCTACTCGGTCGAGAACAACAAATACACGGAGCTCGGTGGCCGGCCGATGGGGCTGACGCAGGGACGCAATGGCGAGTTGTATCTGTCGGACGATTCGCGCGGCCGGATCTGGAGGATTTCGTACGTGGGCCCGGCGACACCGTAACGTCCACGCTTTCCACGAGCCGTCGAGGCGATCATGGCGACCAACAGACTGCAGCAGCTGCATGACGCGGGCGTGGCGATCTGGCTCGATTTCATCGAGCGCACGATGTTGCACAACGGGGACCTGACGCGCCGTATCCGCGACGATGCGGTGACCGGCATGACGTCGAATCCCACGATCTTCGAGAAGGCGCTGGCCGAAGGCTCGGCCTACGACGCGCAGTTGCGTGACGCGCCGGCCGACGCCACTCCGCAGCAACTCTTCGAGCTCGTTGCGACGACGGACGTGCGCGACGCGTGCGACGCGTTCCGCGGCGTGTACGACAAGTCCAAAGGCGACGATGGCTATGTCTCCATCGAGGTCTCACCCGGCGCCGCGCACGACGCCAAGTCGACGCTGGTCGAGGCGCGTCGCCTCTGGAAGATCGTGGACCGGCCCAACCTGCTCGTGAAAGTGCCGGGCACGGTGGAAGGCGCCGAGGCCGTGCGGCAGCTCATCGCGGAAGGCATCAACGTGAACATCACGCTGCTGTTCGCGATCGAGGCGCACGACCGGATCATCAACGCGTACATCTCCGGCCTCGAAGAGCGCGCCAAGAAAGACTTGCCGATCGACACGGTGTACTCCGTGGCCAGTTTCTTTGTGTCGCGCGTGGACAGCGAAATCGACAAGCGCCTGGATGGACTGAAGAAGCCGGACCTGAAGGGCAGGGCCGCGATCGCCAACGCCAAGCTCGCGTATCAGCTGTTCACCGAACGCTTCTCGACGTCGCGGTGGAAGGCCCTGGAGGCGAAGGGCGGTCGCGTGCAGAAGCCCCTCTGGGCCAGCACCAGCACCAAGAACCCGGCCTATCGCGACGTCATGTACGTCGAACAGTTGATTGGCCCGCGAAGCATCAATACGATGCCGCCGGCCACGATCGACGCGTCGCGCGATCACGCCGAGGTCAAGCGCACGGTGGACCAGCGCGTGGACGAGGCGCGCGACCTGATCGCCCAGCTCGAGGCAACTGGTGTGTCGATGAGGGACGTCACGGATAAGCTCTTGGTGGAAGGCTTGGCGTCGTTTTCGAAATCGTTCGATTCTCTCATTGCTGGACTCGAGAAGAAGCGCGGCTTGGTCGGCGCGGGCGCGCGGTCCTGAATGGGGGACGCCCCAAAGCCGCGTCGACTGACTCCCCGGCCTATGAACGCCGGGGCGTACTGCCGCACCAAAGTGGTGTGCACCCTGGGGCCGGCGTCGGCCACGCGCGACACGCTGCGCGGTTTGATCGAAGCGGGAATGAACGTGGCGCGCATCAACTTTTCGCACGGCACCCACGAGCAGCATGTCGCGACCATCGCGCTCGTGCGCGAGCTGGCGCTGGAGTTGGGCCGCCCGGTGGCGATCCTCGGCGACCTCCAGGGCCCGCGCATCCGCATCGGCGATCTCAAGACGCCGATTCCGCTGGAGGTCAACGCGGAGGTCGTACTGGCGCACGAGGAGAAGGGCGCGTCCACCGGCGTGATTCCGGTCACGTACGACTACCTCGCTGACGACCTCAAGGTTGACGACCGCATTCTGATTGACGACGGCCTGCTGGAGCTGGTCGTGACGAGGGTCAAGGATCGCAAGGTGACGGCGCGCGTGGTGCACGGCGGGCCGCTCCGGAGCAACAAGGGCATGAATTTCCCCGGCGTGGTGGTCACGGCGCCGCCGCTCACCGAGAAGGATCGTGCCGACGTCAGCTTCGCCGTCGCGCAGGAACTGGAGTACCTGGCGCTCAGTTTCGTGCGCAAGGCCGCGGATGTGGATGCGCTGCGCGCCCTGCTGCCCAAAGGCATGCTCATCATCGCCAAGATCGAGAAGGACTCGGCGCTCGAGAACATCGTGAGCATCGTGGACGCGTCGGATGGTGTCATGGTGGCGCGCGGAGACCTTGGCGTCGAACTGCCCTTCGAGGAAGTGCCGTTGGCGCAGAAGCGGATCATCGCGGTGGCCAATCAAGCGGGGCGTCCGGTCATCACGGCGACGCAGATGCTGGAGTCCATGGTCACGAATCCACGCCCAACGCGCGCCGAAGCGAGCGACGTGGCCAACGCGATCCTCGACGGCACCGATGCGGTGATGCTCTCGGCCGAGACCGCGGCCGGCGAGTACCCGCGCCTCGCGGTCGAGGCGATGCAGCGGATCATTCTCGAGATCGAGAAGCACCCCATGCCAGCGCGGCGCGACGAACGCGCCTGGCGCAGCACCGCTGTGTCTACCGAGTTTGCGATCGCGGCGGCCAGCAACGCGGCGGTGCGCATGCTCGACGCGCCGTGCATGATCGTGTTCACCAAGAGCGGTTTCAGCGCCCGGATCGTGGCGTCGCACCGGCCCAACGTTCCGATCCTGGTGCTCACGGACATCCCCCGCACGTACCGGCAGCTATCGCTGGTGTGGGGCGTGGTGCCGGAGCTGGTGCCGCATTGCGACACGTACGACGAGATGGTGCGGATGGCGCTGGCGACGGTGAAACGGCGCGGACTGGCCAAGCCCGGCAGTCAGGTGGTCGTCACCGCCGGCGTGCCGTTCGACGTGCCGGGATCCACGAACACGATGAAGGTCGAGACGGTGTGAAGCTGACGTTCCTGGGGACAGGCACGAGTTTCGGCGTTCCGCAGCTTGGCTGTCACTGCGCCGTGTGCAAGTCGCCCGACCCGCGCGATCGCCGGACACGCGTCGGGGCGGTGATCGAGAGCAGGGGCGGCACCAGGATACTGATCGACACGCCGCCGGAACTGCGCCTGCAGCTCGTCAACGCCGCCATCGACCGCGTGGACGCCGTGCTGTTCACGCACGACCACGCGGACCACACCCACGGCATCGACGACCTGCGCGCCATCTCCGTGCGCCGATCCGGCGCGCTGCCGTTTTACGGGTCGCGCGAGACCATCGAGAGTCTCAAGTCCAAGTTCGGTTACATCCTGGATGAGAACGTGAGGCCGCTGCCGGGGACGTACAAGCCCGAAGGCCGCGCGCACATCGTGACGGCAGGAACGCCATTCCTCGTCGGCGACGTGTCCGTCGTAGCGGTCCAGGTCCCGCATGGACCGCACGTGTCCGTTTTCGGATACCGGTTGGGCCCCGTCGCCTACGTCACCGACGCCAAGGACGTTCCGGACGATGCCATTGCGGCACTCCGGGGCGCGCAGGTGCTGGTGCTCAACGCGCTGTTCCGCACGGAGCATCCCACCCACTTGAGTATTCCAGAAGCGATCGAGGTGGCCCGCAAGGTGGGCGCTGCCCGCACGTACCTGACGCACCTGACGCACGAGAACTTCCACGCCGATCTTGAGGCGGAGCTGCTTCCTCGCGGGATCACGCCGGCGTTCGACGGCCTTACCGTGCGCGTCGAATAGGATTCCATCCGGCCCTGGTCCCCGTTCCCGATTCCCAATTCCCAGTCGGTCCATGATCCACATCGACTACACCAACATGCTGACGCCGACCGTTGTCGGTGGCGTTCCACTGGCGGACTGGCAGTCCGCGGATGCGCTGTTTGGTTCCGCCCACAGGGAGTTCGAGCAACGCCGCAACGCGGGCGAGCTGGGGTTCCTGGCCCTGCCGGGCGATGCCGCGCTGCACGCGCAATCCACGGAATTCGCCACACGGACGCGCGGCAAGTTCGATGACATCGTGGTCCTTGGCATCGGCGGATCCGCACTCGGTCCGATCGCCCTGCGCACCGCACTCCGGAAACCGTACTGGAACATGCTGTCGGCCGGCGATCGCGACATGAAGCCGCGGATGCACGTGCTGGACAATCTCGATCCGGTGACGATCACGGCGCTGTTGAATCAGGTGACGCTGGAGCGCACGTTGTTCGTCGTCACGTCCAAGTCCGGCGGGACGGCCGAGACGATGGCGCAGTACCTGGTGGTGCGCGAGACGCTCGAGTCGCACAAACTGGCCGTGCGGGATCACATCGTGTTCGTGACGGATCCCAGCAAGGGCGCTTTGCGCCCGGTGGCGAACGCCGAGAAGATCCCGGCCCTTGATATTCCCGCGAATGTCGGCGGGCGGTTCAGCGTGCTGTGCCCGGTAGGCATCCTGCCGGCCGCGCTCATCGGGATCGACACGGCCGGCCTGCTGGCCGGCGCCGGCGAGATGGCGCAGAAATGCTTGTCGCCCCAACTGCGCGAGAACCCCGCGGCCGTGTTTGCGACGCTACAGTACCTCGCCGATGTGAAGGCAGGGAAGCGCATCCACGTCATGATGCCGTACAGCGACGCGCTGCGTGACTGCGCCTCGTGGTTCGTTCAGCTCTGGGCGGAGAGTCTGGGCAAGATCCGGCCGGACAAGGTCAGCGTCGGCCCGACGCCGCTGGCGTCACTCGGCGCCACGGATCAGCACAGCCAGGTGCAGCTGTTTATGGAAGGGACCGCGGACAAGACCATCACGCTCATCTCGGTGCCGCGAAAGAAGGGCGATGTGCAGATCCCGAAACTGCATCAGGACATCCCCGAGCTCGCGTACCTCGGCGGTCATGCGCTGGGCGAAGTGCTGGACGTGGAGCGTCGGGCGACCGCCGGCGCCCTCGCGCGTCGCGGTCGTCCCAACATGACCATCGAGCTGGACGCGGTGGACGCATGGCACATGGGCGCGCTGTTCATGCTGCTCCAGGCGGCCACGATCTATGCCGGCGCGATGTACGGAGTGAATCCGCTGGACCAGCCGGGCGTGGAACTGGGCAAGAACTTCACGTACGCGATAATGGGCCGGCCCGGCTCTGACGCGGCGAAAGCTGAGTGGGATCAGTTGCCGAAGCCGGATCCCAAGTATCGCGTCTGAACGTAGGTGGCGTTCATGTCGAAATACTGCTAGTATTTCGACACGTTATTAGAACCTGTCGATTCCCTCGACAGATGCACCGGACGTGTCGATTCTGAGGGAGCCCCAAACGTGGCAAGCTTCGATCCTGCAACGGCTTACAATGACCTCCCCGTGCTGCCTCCTAAGGCAGACCTCGAGAGCCGCGTGGTGCTCAAGGCGTGCATTGATGCGCGTGCCGCTGTGGCGGAGCTCAAGCAGGCTGGACGCTCGCTTCCGAATCAGGACATTCTCATCAACACGCTCCCGTTGCTCGAAGCAAAGGCCAGCTCCGAGATCGAGAACATCGTCACCACGGCCGACAAGCTTTTTCGTCACGCCCAGCCGGACCGGGAAGCGCAGGCCGATCCCGCCACCAAAGAGGCGCTGCGCTATCGCACCGCGTTGCGCCGCGGCGTCGAGTCCATCAAGACGCGTCCACTGGCCACGGCCACCGCGGTGGATGTCTGTCGCACGTTGCTGGGCGTCGATCTCGACATTCGGAAAGTGCCGGGCACCACGCTGATGAATCAGGGAACTGGCGAGGTCATCTACACGCCGCCCGCGGGTGAGGGAACCCTGCGGGACATGCTCGCCAATTGGGAGCGCTTCCTGCATGAGGCCGTAGACGTTGACCCGCTCATCCGTATGGCGGTTGGCCACTACCAGTTCGAGGCAATTCACCCGTTCAATGACGGCAACGGGCGCACGGGGCGCATCCTCAACCTGCTCTTTCTGCTGGAGCAGGACCTGATGGACCTGCCCATCCTGTACCTGAGCCGGGCGATCGTGCGGCGCAAGGCAGACTACTACCGGCTGCTGCTGGCGGTCACGAGCGACGGTGCCTGGGAGGAGTGGATTCTCTACGTACTGAGCGCCGTGGACGAGACCGCCCGATGGACCACCGATCGCATTCGTCGCGTGCGTGAACTGATGGAATCCACTGCGGACTTTGTGCGAAAGAAGCAGCCGCGCGTGTACAGCCACGAGCTGGTGGAGCTGATCTTCGTTCAGCCGTACTGCCGCATCCGGAATGTGGTGGAGGCCGGCATTGCCGAGCGCCAGACGGCGGCGGTCTACCTCAAGCGACTGGCCATGGCCGGCGTAGTGGAAGAGGTGCGGTCCGGGCGGGACAAGCTGTTCGTCAACCCGCGGCTCGTCCGCTTGCTGACGCGCGATGATCCGGGCGACCTTTCGTTCGGGACTACGGGGCCGGCGACACTGGAGGTCGCGTCACGATGAGCAAAACCAAAGACGAGGCGAGCGCGGCGATGCCGGAGCGGCTGGACTTGCGTTCGCATGATGTGGCCGAAGACCGCCGCCAGGAGTTGCTGCGCCTGTTTCCGGAGGTGCGCACCGAGGGCGGCAAGCTGGACTTTGACCGGCTCAAGCTGGCGCTCGGCGACGCCGTGGACGTCGGGAAGGAGCGCTACGGGCTTACCTGGCCGGGCAAGGCGGATTGCTTCAAGGCAATCCAGTCGACGAGTCTGGGGACGTTGCGGCCGAGCCGTGAGGAGAGCGTCAACTTCGACACGACCGAGAACCTCATCATCGAGGGCGACAACCTCGAAGTTTTGAAGCTTCTCCAGAAGTCGTACCTGGGGAAGGTGAAGATGATCTACATCGACCCGCCGTATAACACTGGCAAAGATTTCATCTATCCGGACAACTACGCGGAGAGCCTTCAGACGTACCTCGAGTACACCGGGCAGACGGACGCGGAAGGAAAGAAGTTCGGGACCAACACCGACACCGACGGCCGCTTCCATTCGCGGTGGCTGAGCATGATGTACCCGCGGCTGTACCTCGCACGGAATCTGCTTCGCGAAGATGGTGTGATCTTTGTGTCCTGCGACGACAGCGAAGTGCAAAACCTTCGGGGGCTGATGAACGAGGTCTTCGGCGAAGAGGGCTTTCTTGAGAGTTTTGTTTGGAAGAAGACTTATGGCGGCGGTGCCAAAGAACACTTTGCGGTGCGGCAACACGAGTACTGCCTCCTCTATGCGCGCCACCTTGGGGCCCTTGACGACTTTTGGTTGCCACCGGATCCAGAGGCTGAGGCGAAGTACTACGACGGTAAGGACGAACACTTTGATCGTCGCGGCCCGTTTAGGCTCAAGCCCCTCGAAGCAACGAAGAGCATGGATGATCGCGACAACCTGCGTTACGCGATTCCTGCGCCCGATGGCTCGGAGGTCAGTCCAAAGCGGCAGTGGTGGTGGAAGCGTGAGCGGACACTCGATGCTCTCGCGAGGAATGGCCTCGTGTTCACAAAGTCGGCGACGGGCTGGTCAGTTTCCTACAAGCAGTACTTGCGTGACGCGGACGGGCAGGAGCGTGGGGCGAAACCGTTTTCCGTCATCGACAAGTACTACACTCAGCATGGCACCGCAGACCTTCGTGCCGTCTTCGACGATGAAGTCATCGTTCAGTTTCCCAAACCAGTCGGCCTCATTCGGTTCTTCCTGGAGTTTGGATCGACGCCAGACGCAATAGTGCTCGACTTTTTCGCGGGATCCGGCACAACAGGTCAGGCGGTCTTGGAGTTGAATGAAGCAGATGGTGGCCAGCGAAGATTTGTCCTCGTACAGCTTCCTGAGCCCACAGGCCGCAAGGATTTTGCCACCATCGCCGACATCACCAAGGAGCGCGTCCGTCGAGTCATCAGGAAACTGAATGACGAGGACGACGGAAAGCTGGCGCTCGACGGCGGCAAGCCCGACCGCGGCTTCCGCGTCTTCAAACTCGCCGAGTCCAACTTCACCACATGGGACTCAACGAAGTCAGGCGACGCTGACGGGCTCGCCAAGCAACTCAGCCTGCACGTGGACCACATCCGCGACGGGCGCTCCGCGGACGACCTGCTCCACGAAATCCTGCTCAAGAGCGGCTTCCCGCTCACCACGTCCGTCGAAACGATCATGCTCGTCGGCAAGCAAGTCCACAACGTCAGCAACGGCGCGTTGCTCCTGTGCCTCGACCGCGCGCTGACACTGGATCTCATTCGCGCCATGGCGGACCGCAAGCCCGAGCGCGTCGTCTGCCTCGACGTAGGATTCGCCGGCAACGACCAGCTCAAGGCCAACGCGGTGCAGATCTTCAAGACCAAGGGCGTCGCCAGCTTCAAGACGGTGTAGTCGAGCGCAATGACGGGACGACGCCGACCACGACGCGACGATAGCAGCCATCCCGCCATTGGCGGCGACTGGACCGACCGCAAACTCGAGGTGTTGGCGAAGTATCTCTCGAGCTATACGACAGCATTGAAGGACCAGCCAACCGCCAGTAGTCCGTTTATCAAGGGTTACATCGACGCGTTTGCCGGCACGGGCTATCGAACTCCTCGCGAAAAGTCCAACAGCACCGTTCCGCTGTTTCCGGACCTGGCAGCGCCTGAGCCTCAGCGGCTTCTCGAAGGCTCAGCACGGCTTGCCTTGAAATCGAAGCCGCCGTTCGACCGTTGCATCTTCATCGAAAGAAGCGCGGACCGCTGCACGGAGCTTGAGGGCCTGAAAAGCGAGTTTCCCGCGCTGTCAAATGCGATCACAGTTCGCCGTGGTGAGGCCAACGCGGCGGTCCGCGCCCTTTGCTCGAAGGACTGGAGAGCTCACCGTGCTGTTCTGTTTCTCGACGCGTTCGGCATGCAGGTGGAGTGGGAAACGCTGGTGGCCGTGGCAAAGACCAAGGCGATTGACCTCTGGCTTTTGTTCCCACTCGGGATGGGCGTGAATCGCCTGCTGACGCGCTCGGGAGACATTCCGGACTCCTGGCGCCGACGGCTCGACATCCTTTTGGGTACCACCGGCTGGTACGACGAACTCTATCGCAGCGAGTCGTCGACAGACTTGTTCGGCGAACAGTCCGAGCGCCTCCTCAAGGCGACGACCGACACTATCGGCAGGTACTTCATTCAGCGTTTGAAAACGATCTTCGCGGGGGTGTCCGCCAAGCCCGGAGTCTTGCGGAACTCGACCAACAATCCGCTCTATCTTCTCTGCTTTGCAGTTGGGAATCCCCGCGGTAGCGGCGTGGCGCTGCGGATTGCCGACCACCTTCTAAAGGAGTTGCACTGATGGCACAAGGTTCCGGCATCGAGTGGACTGAGTCCACATGGAACCCGGTCACTGGGTGCAACAAGGTCAGCCCTGGCTGCAAGCACTGCTATGCCAAACGCATGGCTGAGCGACTCCAGGCGATGGGTCAGTCGAACTACCGTAACGGATTCGCGCTCACGCTCCAACCTCACATGCTGGAGCTGCCGCTCCGCTGGACGAGGCCGCAGACGATCTTCGTCAACTCGATGAGCGACTTGTTTCACGACGACGTTCCACTGTCCTATATCGCCCAGGTATTCGCCATAATGCGCACTGCGCACTGGCACAGATTTCAGGTGCTTACCAAGAGGGCGGAGCGGCTGGAGGAGCTGAGTTCGAGGCTTGAGTGGTCGCCAAACATATGGATGGGTGTAAGCGTGGAGGGCGAGCGTTACCGCCATCGCATCGACCATCTTCGAGCCTCAGCGGCTCACATCCGCTTCCTGTCGTTGGAGCCGCTGCTTGGCCCGTTGCCCTCGTTGGATCTGACCGGCATCGATTGGGTGATCGTCGGCGGCGAATCGGGGCCTGGAGCCAGACCAATGGACCCCGCGTGGGCCACGGACCTGCGCGACCAGTGCAGGAAAAAGCGCGTGCCCTTTTTTTTCAAGCAGTGGGGCGGCGTTCACAAGAAGCGAGCCGGGCGCCTTCTCGACGGACGCCTCTGGGATGAGATGCCAACCCTGCGAGCCCGAGCTGGTCGGCTTCCTGTGGCTGCCGGCGGTCGATGAAAATCCAGTTCGAGGCCAACCAGCAGTTCCAGCTGGACGCAGTCGCGGCCGTCACCGGCCTCTTCGACGGCCAGCCTCAAGGCCCGCCGGACTTCGCCGTCATCAAGACCGGATCGCTCGGCGGACTCTTCGAAGGCCAGGAGCGCACTGAACTCGGCGTCGGCAACCGCGTGCTTCTGGCCGACGACCGCCTGCGGGCCAACCTGCGCGGCATCCAGGCGCGCAACGACATCGAAGTCGCCGACACTTCCGTAGCGCTGGAGGCCTGGGACGTTCCTGATGGCGCGGGCGGCGCCTCGCGCCAGTGCCCGCACTTCTCGGTCGAGATGGAAACGGGTACCGGCAAGACCTACGTGTACCTGCGCACGATCTTCGAGCTGTCGCGCCGCTACGGATTCCGGAAGTTCATCATCGTGGTGCCGAGCGTCGCCATCCGCGAAGGCGTGCTCAAGAACATCGCCATCACGGCCGACCACTTTCGCGCGCTGTTCAATAACCTGGCATTCGAGCACTTCGTCTACGACGCCAAGGCTGTGAACCGCCTGCGCCAGTTTGCCACCAGCAACACGCTCCAGATCCTCGTCATCAACATCGACGCCTTCCGCAAGAACTTCACGGGCACAGAGGCGGAGCAGAAGAGCAATGTCATCTACAAGGAGAGCGACAAGCTCTCGGGCCGCCAGCCCATCGAGTTCGTGCAGGCGACGCGCCCGATCGTGATCATCGACGAACCGCAGAGCGTGGACGCCACCGAGAAAGCGCAGGACGCCATCAAGGCGCTCAATCCGCTGTGCACGCTGCGCTACTCGGCGACGCACCGCAATCCGTACAACCTCGTGTACCGGCTGGATCCGATTCGTGCCTTCGAGCTGAAGCTGGTCAAGCAGATCGTCGTCGCCAGCGCGGCGGCTCAGGACGCGCAGAACGAACCGTTCATCCGCGTCGAGAAGATCGACTACAAGAAGGGGATCAAGGCAAAGCTTCGCATCCACGTGCAATCGTCGGGGGGGCCAAAGGAGAAGAGCGTCTCGGTGAAGCAGGGCGCCGACTTGTTCGCGCTCTCCGAGGAGCGCGCGACGTACCGGAACGGCTACGAAGTCGCCGAGATCAACGCCGAGCCGGGCAGCGAGTTCGTTCGTTTCGTGAACGGCCGGGCGCTGCGGTTCGGCGAGGAGATCGGCGGCCTGCGCGATGATGTGTGGCGTACCCAGATCAAGCACACAGTCAAGAAGCACCTGGACAAGGAGCTTCAGGTGCGCGACCGCGGCATCAAGGTGCTCTCGCTGTTCTTCATTGACCGCGTTGCCAACTACCGCGACTACGGGACGGACGGTCAGCCCGTGCCTGGGAAGTTCGCGCTGGCGTTCGAAGAAGTGCTCGCGGAGCTTCGCAAGGACGCGCGTTATCAATCGCTGGCGTGGCTGGCCGGGCCGCCGGAGCACGTTCACAACGGGTACTTCGCGCAGGACAAGAAGGGCATCGTCAAGGACACGCGAGGCGACACGCAGGCCGACGACGACGTCTACAACCTGATCATGAAGGACAAGGAGCGCCTGCTCTCGGTAGATGAGCCGCTGCGGTTCATCTTCAGCCACTCGGCGCTGCGCGAGGGGTGGGACAATCCCAACGTGTTCCAGATCTGCACGCTCAACGAGACGCAGAGCGCGGTGAAGAAGCGACAGGAGATCGGGCGCGGGCTGCGCCTGCCGGTGGACCAGAACGGGGCGCGCGTGTTCGACGAGTCTGTGAACAAGCTGTATGTGATGGCCAACGAGAGCTACGAGGACTTCGCGCGCGCTCTCCAGAGCGAGTACGAGGAGGACTGCGGCGTCAGCTTCGGGCGGGTTCCGTTCACGGCGTTTCTGAAACTCACCCGCGTCGTGGACGGAATGGAGAAGCTGATCGGCAAGGACGCTGCCGCGGCGATCAAGGCCTCGCTGGTCGAGCAGGGAATGCTGGATGCCGATGGCCGCCTACAGGCCGCTTTCAACCCAGGTCGTGCTGGCTTTGCGCTGGAGCTGCCCGAAGCCCAGCGCGATCTTGCTCCGGCGATCACCGACTTGCTGAGCGGCTATCAGATCGAGCGCCATTTCCGGCGCGACCGGGACGAGGGCGTCAACCATCTCAAGAAAGAGGTAACGCTCAGCCCGGAGTTCCGGGCGCTCTGGGACCGCATCAAGCCGCGCACCACGTATCGCGTGGAGTTCACGACGGACTCGCTGGTGCGGCGCGCGGTGGACGCGATCAAGGTGATGACCAAGGTCGAGGCGCCGACCATTCGCGTGACCGTGGGTCAGCTCGACGTGGAGCGCGGCGGCGTTTCCACCAAGCCGACGAATGTTTCGCTGGAATACCCCGGGTACGCCGGGCGGCCGGTTCCCGATGTCCTCGCGTACCTCCAGGGTGAAACCGAGCTGACCCGTTCGACTTTGGTCCGAATTCTCAACGAGTGTGGCCGGCTCGCGGAAGTGTTCGTGAATCCGCAGAGGTTCCTGAATCAGGTCTCTGCGATTCTCAAGCACGAGTTGCATCGCCTGCTCGTGGACGGCATCAAGTACGAGCGTCTGCCCGACGGACAGCCCCACGCGGACTGGGAAATGGTGCTGTTCAAGAACGAAGAGTTGATCAACTACCTCTCCGCGCTCGAGGTGAAGAAGTCCGTGTACGAATATGTCACGTACGACTCGGACGTGGAGCGTGCCTTCGCGCGGAAGCTCGATCAGCGCGAAGACATTCGGCTGTTCGTGAAACTGCCACGCTGGTTCGAGATCGAGACGCCCGTTGGCAGGTACAACCCCGACTGGGCGATCCTCAAGCACGATGGGCAAGCGATGTACCTCGTGCGCGAGACCAAGAGCACGAAGGACTTCCTCAAGCTTCGGACGTCGGAGGCCGACAAGGTTCGGTGCGGCTTGAAGCATTTCGAGACACTCGAAGTGTCCTTCGCTGTCGCAGTTAGCGCCGACGAGTTTTGAGCGACGGCGCTTATTGTAGCCGATTTACGTCAATTATTGGTTTATGAACG
>ERZ1292623.370-Hain-H51-01um-R1-370-length-48968-cov-7_pt1 | contig 40290 bp, 34 predicted proteins | sample MGYA00564398_ERZ1292623 | MGnify/ENA primary metagenome ERZ1292623 (study PRJEB36523, sample SAMEA6512633) | groundwater metagenome | collected 2019-01-07 | study: AquaDiva: Metagenomics assemblies of 32 groundwater samples
CTCGACAGGCAGACCAGTATATGATATTCTCATCTCGCCACTTGGCGGCGAGAAAAAATGAAGATACACGATATCTACAATCGAGCTATTCAGAAAGGCATGGAAGCAGATTTCAGGTCGAGAGAACAAATCGAAAAATTGCTCGAACGAAGATGGAAAAAGTTTGAGAAACTTTCAGACTCCGAGCGAGAGGAGTTCGACAGAGAATCTCTTACGAATCCGTATTCTGATACGAGGATTTTATACATTGCAGAGGATAGAGAAATCACAAAGGTATTAGTGGGAATTGATATTGAGCCTGCCGAAATACTCCTTGCCAAAGAGTTAGAAGGCATTGATCTGGTGATTTCTCATCATCCCCTTGGAAGGGGTTTGGCAGCGTTGCACGAAGTAATGGAGCTCCAATGTGATATATTAAATCAATACGGCGTTCCTATTAACATCGCGGAAGGCTTGATGAAAGAGCGAATCTCGGAGGTGGCACGAGGAACAAACCCAAGAAACAATTGGAGGGTCGTTGATGCGGCAAGGCTTCTCGGCGTTAATCTTATGTGTCTCCACACCGTTGCCGATAATCAAGCCGCAAAATTCCTTCGAGCAAGGATTGAAGCTGAAGAACACGAACGCGTTGAAGATTTAATGAAGACCCTTCGGGGAATTGAAGAGTATCAGGAAGCGATCAAGATGGGATCGGGTCCGAAAATTTTTGCAGGAAATCCAGAAAACCGATGCGGAAAGATTGCGCTCACAGAGCTTACCGGTGGCACCGAAGGTTCTCCAAAACTCTACGAGAAAATGGCGCAGGCTGGTATTGGTACGGTAGTTGGCATGCATATGTCCGAGGATCACAAAAAAGAAGCAGAAGCCGCACATATCAATGTGGTTGTTGCGGGTCACATGTCTTCTGATTCTTTGGGCATGAACCTCATCGGAGATGAGTTAGAAAAGGAAGGAATTGAGATTGTGCCTTGTTCAGGGTTCATTCGGGTTTCTCGGGCGCAAAAACCCATGCTCCCATAGTTCAATGGACAGAGCGCAGCCCTCCGGAGGCTGAAATCGAGGTTCGAATCCTCGTGGGAGCACCATTTAGAAAATTGCAAGTGAGTGCTCGCCGTCTCGCTTCGCTCGGGGGTCAAGACATACTCTTTTTTGGAATCAAAAAAGAGTTGGCTTTTGTGTTTTGTGAAAATGAGATACATCGGTAACACTTCCCATCCTCCCAAGATCAAGGTAGGAAGGAAGAATAAGAAGTCGTGCTGGCAAGTCCACCTCGTTTCACTTCCACATAATCATTCATAGAGCTTTACTTAATAAGTTATACGTATGTATAGAGTATTAAGTAACCCTTTTTTATTTATGGAAAGAGGTACTCGGCCTCGACACCGATGTACTCATTAATTTGCTAAAATTTCAGTAGTTCGCTCCGCGAATCGAAGAGTCTGAAATTGTTATCGGCGCGGGCGGAGCCGCGATTTTGGGCGGGGCTGGCTCCTTTCGGCCGCCTGCGGCGGCGAAACCGTTCGAACTATTCAAGGATGCTGTGCACCACAATAAAACTTGCTGGCTTTTTCTCTGGCAACCTTTTTGGTATAGTAGAGTAATATGAAAACAAAAAAGGTTTTAAGAAAACCTAAGAGAATGAAACAGTCATCGGCGCGCCCGAATGCGAGAAAGGCAAAACTGGTGGGGAAGGTTACCCACTACTACGATAAGATTGGGGTAGCGATTGTAAGGGTGCTCATCCCGTTCAAGAAGGGTGATTCGATTCGGATCGAAGGCGGGCAGACTCTTTTTTCCCAGAAGGTTGTTTCCATGGAGAAAGACCACAAAAAAATCACCCTCACAAAGAATGGAGATGAGGTTGGGGTGAAGGTGAAAGAAAGGGTGAGAGAGGGATATAAAGTGTACAAAGTTTGAAGTGTTGGATTAGGGGAAGCAACATGATAAACACTTTCACCCTCGCGCTCTCGACTCTTCTGGGAACAATCGTGGGCGCGGGAATCTTTGGTCTGCCCTATGTGATTTGGAAAAGCGGGATTGCCCCCGGCATTTTTTATTTGATCCTGTTGGGAGGCGTGGCGATGTTGCTCCATCTCTTTGTAGGAGAGATTGCGTTGCGCACGTCTGAAAAACATCGGCTCATTGGGTACGCTGATCTCTATCTTGGTAATTGGGCAAAGATCTTCGTGACAATCTCAACGATTGTTGGCACCACGGGAGCACTTTTGGCGTACATTATCATTGGCGGAGGTTTTCTGAAGATTCTTTTTTCTTCCTTCCTGCCCGCACAAGAGGAGTTTTTTTCATTGATCTTCTGGGCAGTTCTTTCTCTTTCGATACTCAAGGGTATTCAAATGATAGCAAAGATGGAGTTTTTTATGAGTATCGTCTTGTTCGCGGTAGTCTTTTTCATTTTCTTGGTTGCGTTTCCCCATGTGGAAGCATCCAATTTTACCGTTTTTGATCTCAAGCACATCTTTTTGCCTTATGGCGTGATTCTTTTTGCGTTTGCGGGGTGGTCTGCAATCCCCGAAATCGCAGATTTCTTTAAAAAGGGGCGAGAAAAGCGAAATCTTGACAATCTCATCGTATGGACTTCTCTTATTGTTGGGGTGCTCTATCTTCTTTTTGCAGTCTTTGTTGTAGGGGTTTCGGGTTCCAACACCTCGGAAGATGCACTTTCTGGTTTAATTCCCTATGTGGGAAATCGCATTGTCTTTCTTGGAGCCCTGTTTGGGTTTCTCGCGGTTGGCACCTCATTTTTGGTGTTAGGAAATTATCTCAAGAATTCTCTTCGGTATGATTATAAACTTCCTCTTCCTCTTTCGGCTGGAATCGCGATTTTTGCTCCCATCCTTTTATATTTTCTTGGGTTCAAAGAGTTTATCACGGTGGTAGGTCTCCTAGGGGCCTTGATTGGAGTAATGGAGGGAGTGATTATTGTATTGATGTACCAGAGCGCCAAGAACAAGGGAGATCGGATTCCCGAGTACAGCTTGCGTATCCCTAGGTTTGTTTTCTTTGGGCTCATTGCCTTGCTTGTTGGTGGCGCAATTGCTGAATTTATAACAAAGTTTCCTTTCTCGCAATGACGCACGAAGAAAAGATAAAAGCGCGTATCGTAGTTTCTGGAAGAGTTCAGGGAGTATTGTATCGGAGAACTGCGCAACAAAAGGCAACGGAGTTGGGCATTACAGGCTGGGCGCACAATACCATTGATGGAAGGGTTGAGATCGAGTGCGAAGGATTTGGGGAGAATATTGAAAAGTTCATCGAGTGGTGCACCCAAGGTCCTCCATTGGCAAAAGTTGAAAACATCGAGGTTGAATATAGGGAGTGTCGAGATGAATTTTCCGATTTTCAGGCCCGAGAATTCGGGTTCTGAAAATACCGAGTTTTCCCCAACTTGACTTCGATGGTTGGTTGGGTACAATAACTCTTAATGGGAAAAATGGAACAAACAAATCCGTATTCCTTTCCTCGTTTGAGGATTCGAAAGAATTTCTTTGTTCCATTTTTCCTTTTTCGTTTTCTCCCCCTGTCGTAGGGGAGTTTTTTTATAAGATCAGCAATAAAAATTTATTTTCTTTTTTCTTTTATGGTTCAAGAACACCTCAAAAACCTTATGCAAATTGCCTCCTCATTTCACGAGGCAACTCATGAGCATTATAAAAAAACAGGGAATAGGTATGTGGATGTGCCGCAGATTGTAGGAATCACTGGCGCTTGCGAGAACGTTGATACTCTTTTTCGTGTCGGCAATCGTCTGGGACTGCGGCTTTTTCTTACCCAGACAGGCCAACTTGCGCTAGAGCAGGCCCTCCAGTATTTCCCTGCAGTCTATACGATTATTCATAGCGGTCGCGACGAAGAGGTTGACGACGAGAGACATCTTCGTCAGTTTCGCTTAACCGAAGAAGAATTTGATTGGAGTTTGATGGGAGGCGGCAGTGATGCGTATGACGAAGAGCGAATGTATGAAGCATTGTTGGTCCGCATCGAAGGAACCGTAAGGGATATTGCCTGCCATACGGTAGAGCAAAACGCACAGGTGTTGCAAGAAGTATACGGAAGAGATTCTCAAAGACTTCTCGAGAGTTTCCGACAACCCTTTTTGCGTATTCTCTACAGCGACGCCGTGATGCTTTTGCAAGGAGATGGATTTCCTTCCTTGCAATGGGGAGACGACCTCAAAGCAGAACATGAGGCAGCGGTGGTAAGATTGATGAATAAAACAACAGGAAGCGTAAGCGCAGATCCATACTACAGCCGCCCCGTATTTATCATGCGCTATCCTAAAGAGATCAAGTTTTTCAATATGAAAACTTCGCAGAGAGACGAAAGGGTTGTGCTTTCAGCAGACTTGATTCTTCCGATTGCAGGCGAGGCAGTGGGATCTGCAGTGAGAGAGCACGACGGTCCAAAACTTCGTGAGAGATTGTTGGGTTCAACTATGTTTCGTCTGCACGAACAGCGCGGAGGAACGTACGAAGATTTTGTTTGGTATTTGGATGATTTAGTTGCTGCGGGCAAGACCAGACCTCACGCAGGGTATGGATTGGGCAACGAAAGATTGCTTCAATATATTCTCGGGCAAAAAGACATTCGTTTGTGTTCTCTCTTTAGTCTCATGGCAGAGCAAACTCACGATTGGGAAGTCCGCACACAAGCGGAACCCTCGATCGTTTCATCTCTTTCGTAAAATTCCTTGATTTATGTGTCGAGCAATCAGAGGGCCTCGATAGATGAGCCCAGTGTAGATTTGGACGAGATTGGCTCCGGCCTCCAACATCTTGATTGCATCGTTTGCGTCGAAAATGCCTCCCACTCCAATGATTGGCATGTGAGGCAATTGGCCTCGGACGAAGCGTACGAACTCGAGAGCCCTTGGAAAAAGAGGTTTTCCACTCAATCCCCCGGTTTCTTTGGTTGTGGTGCGCAACCCCTCGCGAAGAGTAGTGGTGTTCACGGCAACAAGACCGTCTATCCCGCGGTTCACACAGACCTCAAGAAGTTCTTCTAGCGCCCGATGATCAAGTTCAGGCGCAATTTTTACAAGGATCGGTTTTCGGCGTGTGGAGGCGCCAAGCAATGATGCTCTTTGAACAACAGCAGACACCAATGCGTCGAGCCGACTTTTCGCTTGAAGATCTCGAAGCCCCGGGGTGTTTGGAGAACTTACATTGACGACGAAATAGTCTCCGTAGGGATAGAGGACTTCAAGAGAATAGAGGTAATCCTCTATTGCGTTATGGAGAGGAGTGATTCTTGACTTTCCGATGCTAATCCCAATGGGTATGGCCGGTTTTTTGATGGAAGAGAGCCGAGCAGCTACCCTGTCTGCTCCCTCATTGTTGAATCCCATACGGTTGATAAGAGCTTTGTCTTTGGGCAGACGAAACATGCGAGGCCGAGGATTTCCCTCTTGTGAATAACGAGTGATTGTTCCGATCTCGATAAAGCCAAATCCGAGGGCGGCGAATGCGGGAATTGCAGCTCCATTTTTATCAAATCCGCCAGCAAGCCCTACGGGATTTGGGAACGAGAGGCCCCAAATTCTTTGTTCGAGTCTTGGATCGCGGAGCGTTGAGATTTTTTCGAGGATATGAAGAATTCTTTCTTGTGCACTGAACCAGCCAAGCACCGAGAGGGTTTTCTCGTGCATGGTTTCAGGATCTTTTTTCGAAAGTCCGAATAGTACGGGTTTTATGAGATATTTGTAGAACATTCCTTTTCTGTATCAGACGATTGAAAAAAATACAATCGTTGTGGGAAGAGGGGGTTTCTGATATACTCAAAGCAAGACTTTATGAGACATACGTTCACGGCTGCAAGGAGAGAAGAAGGAAAGAAAAAAAGATATTTGGAATTGGTGGAGAATAAAAAATATCGCGAGGCAGAAGCAGCTTGGCACCGGGCGCATCAAGGCACGTATATCGGAGATTTAATTTATGGCGCCAACGACGGGATCGTCACAACATTTGCAGTGGTTGCCGGAGCTGCAGGAGCTGTGCTTTCCCCGGAGGTCATTATTATTCTTGGGCTTGCAAACCTTGTGGCTGATGGGTTTTCGATGGGTGCTTCCAATTTTTTATCCCTTCGGTCGCAGCGCGAATTTAGAGATATGCAGCGCGCAAGAGAAGAGTGGGAGACCAAACATTTTCCAGAAATAGAAAAAGAAGAAGTACGTGAGATTTTGCGAAGATGGGGTCTTGGCAAGGAGCAAATTGAACCAGCAACAAACGCGATCACAGAAGACAAAAAACGCTGGGTTGATTTGATGATGCGAGAGGAGCTGAACCTCATCGAGGAGGAGGCGGCAAGCCCGCTTCGTCACGGAATTGTAACATTTGGCGCGTTCGTGGGGGCAGGAAGCATTCCCCTTATTCCTTATTTCTTTGGAATGGGTACTGACATACAGTTTTACGCATCGAGCTTCTTTGCAGCACTTTCCTTCTTTGGGGTGGGGGCTGCGAGAACTCTTGTTACTGGTGGAAATCCATTGAAAGCAGGAACCGAGATTCTTTGCATTGGGGGGTTTGCGGCAGTCGTTGCCTATGGAATTGGTTGGGCGGTAAAAACCCTGATTGGGATTGCTCTGTAATCTTGGAGATTATGGTCATCGTATGATGGTTGATGTGTTCAAACAAAAATATGGATACGAGATTGAGGGGATATGGTTTCCCCGAGTAACTGCGATTGTGTCGCTTACAAGAAGATTAGGTGACAGGGATAGGAATCAATGGCTTGGAAGAAATGGTTTTTGGCAAGCGGCCCAATGGGGACAGTTGGCTCATGAGACTATCGAGAAAATCTTACAAGGAGAGCAAGTACGAGTGGAGGCGCGCATTGCCATTGCGATTGGAGCATTCCAAGAATGGCATGCGGTCCATCGCATAGGAGTCCAGGACATTGAACGGAGAGTATGGGATCGGAAGAATGGATACGCAGGAACCGTTGATATTATCGGAACAATAGGGGGAATCGTAGGAGTTATCGACCTTAAGACAGGTACAAAGATTTTAAGGGAGTACGCGCTCCAGACCGCAGCATACATGAATGCCTATCAGATGAGCTCCGGGGACGAAAAGACATGTACGACGCGCTGGATTTTAAGGATCGATCAATACCAAGAATGCATGGGGTGTTTGGCCAAAAGAAGAGAAAAGTATGGACGAGCGAAGGTGACGGGCGGCAAAGTTATATGCAACCATCAGTGGAGTCCAGTGAAAGGTGAGGTAGAACTCAAAGAATTGAATGGGTATAAAAAAGACCTCGAGGATTTCTTTGCTCTCAAGGAGAGGTGGGAATGGGAGCATAAAGAGTTGCTCAAGCACATTCCAAATTATACACAGTATATACGTCAATATACGTTGTTTTGAAAACAAAATATGAGGACAGGCACCATCGTAGGTTATCTGCTTTTGGGGATAGGTGTTGGCATCATTCTGTGGGCGCTGTATGTTTCCTACGGCATATTTACCGGAGCGCAAAATCCTCCAGAGGTTTTTTCTATGCCAGCTCCAGAACAAATCAAAACGCCAGCCCAGAAGAAAACTACCCAACTCTCGCCAGAAGAACTTCAGCAACAGCTCGGGAGTCTTTTGGAACAGCAACTCAAAGAGTTCTTGCCTTTCGACGCGCTACCAAAAACGCTTAATCTCTTCTCCTGGTCCGTATTTGTGGGGATTCTCATCTTTGGCGGAAGTCAGCTTGCAGGTCTTGGCATACGGCTGCTGAAAACCGGATAAAGCTGACTCTCCGTCCAAGCGCGTAAGTCCTCATACGTTGAACATGGCGGAGGTTTCTGATACAAAGGATGTATGAAGTTTGTCGCAGATTTTCATATTCATTCCAAGTACGCCCGGGCAACTTCGCAGGATATGGATTTGGAACACCTCGATGAGTGGGCGAGAAGAAAAGGAATTGCAGTGATAAGCACCGGCGACTTTACGCATCCTGCATGGTTCAAGGAATTACAGGAAAAGCTCACAGAAGCAGAGCCAGGCCTTTATAAACTGAATGGGCGCGAGAGCAAAACTCGTTTTGTTTTGACTACAGAAATTAGTTGCATCTACTCAAAAGCAAATGCTGTTCGAAGAATTCATCTGATTCTTTTTGCCCCTTCCTTTCAAGCAGTTGAGAAGATCAATACGCAATTGGGGTGGATAGGGAATTTGCATGCTGACGGCAGGCCTATCTTGGGCATTGACGTCAAGGAAGTGCTCAAGATTGCGCTCGATGCGTCTCCTGATTGCATGGTGGTGCCGGCTCACGCGTGGACGCCGTGGTTTTCTGTGTTCGGGTCTAAATCCGGATTTAATTCTTTGGAAGAATGTTTTGATGAATACACCAAATATATTTATGCAGTTGAAACAGGATTAAGCTCGGACCCCCCGATGAACTGGCGGCTTTCAAAGCTCGATACCGTAGCCTTGATCTCAAATAGCGATAGCCATTCGTTAGCTAAGATTGGAAGGGAGGCAAATGTGTTTGATGTTGAGGTAAGCTATTTTGCGATTGCCGATGCAATCAAAACAAAGGATCCAACAAAGTTTCTCTTCACTGTAGAGTTTTTCCCTGAAGAGGGGAAGTATCATTATGATGGTCATCGTCTTTGCGGGGTGCGCATGAAGCCCCAAGAGAGCAAGCTTCAGAAAAACATATGCCCCAAGTGTGGAAGAGTATTGACGATTGGGGTTCTCAATCGAGTAGAAGAGTTAGCAGATAGACCGGAAGATTTTCAACCAATGAATGCCATTCCTTTCCGAAGCCTTATTCCTTTAGAAGAGATCATTGGAGATGCTCTTGGCGTTGGGGTGGGAGCAAAACAAGTAAGGGAAGAATATGAAAACCTCGTGAAGCAATTTGGCAATGAGTTTCAGATTTTGCTTGAGGCATCTCTTGAGGATCTTGGAGCGGCGACTCTTCCAGAAATTGCAGAGGGTATTGGCCTGGTCCGAGAAGGGAAAGTGGCAATTGAGCCAGGATATGATGGAGAATACGGCAAAATCAAGATATTTCAAGAGAATGATCAGAGAAGCCTTGTTCGTCAAAAAAGCTTGTTTTAGAGAATTTATGAAAGACGTTTCAGACTTCAAGCCAATCCGAAAGCGTTTCGATAAGATGAATGTGTTGGATTTGGAAATTCTATCTTACCTCTCGCACAACGGGAGAGAATCGTTTGCGAAGATCGGCAAAAAGATTAACTTGAGCGCAGTGACGGTAAAAAATAGAGTAGATAAGCTCACGAGAGATAAAATCCTCAAAGTTCAGGGGACGTTGCAGATTGATCAATTCTATACCCTTTCAGCTCAAATTTATATCGGAGCAAAGAGAGAAATCGTAGAGAAGCTCGTCGAGAGCCTCGCGAAACGTCAAGAGGTTTATCATTTGGTAAAGACCGCAGGCCGCTCCAATCTTATGATTGGGTTTCTTGCTTCAAGCCTTGAAGATATCGAACAGTTTATCACCAATGAAATCCGCACCCTTCCGGAACTCCGTCAGCTCGATGTACATATCGGAGAAATTCCCATTGTGCCGAAAGGTTTTCTCCCTCAATTTAATTAGTTGCGAGAGAAGTTCGTTTTTCACCCGTTCGTGAGGCCTCTCCCCTTTAGATTTTACAGCAAATGGATGGAAAAGCTTTAAAAACTAAAGTATCCTTGACAAGGTTAAATACCGAGTGATAAAGTAAAGATGTATATGCATAAGAAAGAGCGGAATTTTTTTTGCAGCATAGAAGGATTCCCCCCAAGATTCTTATTTGGAAATTCATGCACAGGCAAAAGTGCGGCCGGTATTTATTGATTTGATACGATTCAACCAAGGTTATCAACATCAATAATGTAAATCTGGCCACAGAGAGGGCCAGCTTTTATCTTCGTGGTGTCTCTTGTGAACAGAACCAGAGAAGAAACACCGCTTGTCAAAGATGGAGAATAAATTTTATTTGACAAAAGAAGGAGCGGATAAGATTCAAAAGGAATATACGAAACTCCTTGAGTTTCGGCAACTCAAAACAAAAGACGAGATGCCGTCTCTTTTGCATTCCGAAGAGATCAATCCCGAATACCTTTTGTTTCAAGAGGATATGAGCTTATTGGAAACTCGTATTGCAGAATATGAAAATATCCTCAATAATATTGAAATCATTAAACCCCCAGAGAAAGAAAAGTGTCATATCGTACATTTCGGAGCAAGGGTTACAGTGGACTTAGACGGGGAGATTGATGAGTTTACCATTGTAGGAACCCTGGAAGCAGACCCCATGCACAAGCGAATTTCCAATGAATCTCCCATTGGGAAAGCACTCATGGGAGCGAAAGTTGGCGATACGGTCATACCTCAAACATCCATGGTACGCAAGGAATGTAGAGTGCTGAAGATTCATTATCAACCCTAACCCGCAGAGCTTATGAACTCTCCTTTTATAAAAACATACCCTGTCGATCAGTCAAAACTCTCTCTTGGTGAACAAAAGGTGCTCAAAAAGTTGATTGCTGCCGCGCAACTGGTATCTCCTTTATATGAGGCACAGAAAAATCAGATAGATGGCGCAAGCTTTTATCCTTCAGATGCGTCTCGCCAAGAGCTTGAGCAAGCCGCAAAGAAGAATCCTGCAATTCTGAGTCCTTATACATTCGTTAAAAGAAATCACGCAGGAAAGCTGGCGGTAGTCCCCTATAGTCAGAAGTTCAAAAAAGAACTGAAAAAAATTGCCGTGCTCGTAAAAGAAGCAGCAGCAGAAAGTCATGATCAAGCATTCAAAGACTATCTGCAGGCAAGGGCAGAAGATTTACTTAAAGATAATTTTGACAGGAGCAATGCCTTGTGGCTTCAAGCCTCGCATTCAAAAATAGGCTGTGTCATTGGCCCTTTCGATAGAGACCTCGATCCGCTTTTCTTTCAAAAACGTTCCTATAAAGCATACGTGGGAGTATTGGATGAACGGCAAACACAAAAGATGGAGGGATTTCGAACAATGATTCTTGCGAGCCAAAGGAAATATTTCCCAGGAGTAAAGAAAGCGCCCATCTCTCAAGTTAAAATACGCGTGGAAGACACTGCTGTTCTCGCGGGTTCTGATGCGGATTCTCTGTTTGTGAGTGATAACCTTCCCTCTTCGGCTGACTTGTATTTAATTAAAAAACACGGAATGATTTCTACGGTTTTTAAGCCAGTTATTGAACAGAGATTTTCAGACTGGATTTTCCCTATTTTTGAGAAACTCTTTCCGCAAGATTTTCAAAAACGTTACCCCAGAGAAGAGCTGGCGAAGGCTTTTCTCCTGGTGAGTACATTTGTCGAAATCTGTCACTCGCTGCTGCGCTACTATGATGCAGCTTCACGACTTCAAGATTTCTTTCCCTATTTTGACGAGGCCTACACGGAAATTTTCGGCATAAAGGTTTCTGAACTTCTTTTTCTTAAGGGAGCCTTGAACGAACGAGAACTTGAAGCAATTACTCTTGTGGAAATTTGTCAGGGAGTTTACTATTTAGCGTTTGCAAAAGAACGGCCTCACCTTCATTCCTTTGCAACTGGGTACGCGGCGTTTTTCGATTTTCTGTTTGACGAAAAGGCCCTTGAGAAAGATGAGAAGGGTTTTCACCTCGATTTTCGGCGAACATTTATCATCGTCGATCGATTTACTCATATCTTTGAGTATTACCTCTCATCGGCAACTCGAGACGAGGCAAAGGAATTTATTGGAAGGTTCCGTCCAGAGGAGATGCTCGAGAGATTTACCTTTCAGGTGCGCAAGGTCTCGGGAAAATCAAGAGGGGGGTGATGGCTTTTTACCCTCTTTCTTCTTGTGGTATATTGAAAGTAGTTTCGAGTTTGATGGAGGATGAAATGACCGACGGGATAGAGATTCAACCTTTCAGCCAGGAGACATTAAGCAAGGATATCCTGGGGGATTTGATTCGTAAGCTCGCCCTTATCGCTTACGCCGCCTTCCGAGAACCCCCATGGGACGATAAGTTTGGGTTGCCGCGTCTTCACTTCGGGCTTGGAGTAGACCTTATGTGCCGCAATGCCAGAGCGTATCTCGCGAAGACGGAGTCGGGATTGTTGGTAGGGTACATCCTTGGATATGAAGTGCTACTCGAGGTCCAAGAAGATCCGCGAGATCTTACTCTCCATACAATCTCTGGTACCGAGGATCTCAATTACTTATTCGAGGATGGCCAAAGGGTATTTTATGGAGATACCCTCTGTGTACATCACGCGTTCCGAAGGCAGAGTATTGGAGAAACCCTTGCTGGTGCGCTCATCGAAGAACTTCGAAGGCAAGGGTTCACTTATTACATAGGGCGGACCCATAGCCAGGCTAATGCCCCTAGGGGTCTCCTTGGAAAGCTCGGCTTCGAGGAGCTACCGATACGGGATAGGGAGTACCCAGATCGAACCTATTGGGTACTGCGTCTTTAGGGCAGAGAATAGGGAATCTCCACGCCGATTTTCTTTTGTGGGCGAATTCAATAAGAATTTGCCCACGAACTTTTGTAATCTCAATTGAGCGGAATTCTTTTTCGTCTTAGTTTTGATACAATAATTAAGTGTGATGTTGAGAAAGGGTAAAAAATTCTTCTCTGCATGAAAAACCAAGAGATTGCAAAAATTCTATACCATACCGCTTTTTATCTTCACATGGAGGATGTGCCATTCAAGCCTCAAGCGTACGAAAGGGCGGCAATAGTTTTAGAGTCGCTTTCAGAGGCTGTCGAAGACGTGTATGCGAGAGAAGGTTTGGGGGGCTTAGAGAAAATCCCCGGAATGGGAAAGAGTATTGCAGGGAAGATCGAAGAATATCTCAAAACAGGGAAAATTCGATATTATGAGGAGTACCAGAAGAAAATGCCGGTCGATCTTGATGAATTAAGTTCTGTGGAAGGCATAGGCCCGAAAATGATCCGCGATTTGTGGAAGCATCTGAAAATCAAGAATCTTGGAGATTTGGAAAAAGCCGCGAAGGCAGGCAAGATACGAACGCTTCCCCATTTTGGCAGGAAAACCGAGCAGAATATTCTCCAAGGCATTGCGTTCGCAAAGAGATCAAGGGGGCGATGGCTTCTGGGCACCATCTCCCCTTACGTGGAAGAGCTTATTTCCTTACTGAAAGGTTCTCGGCTTGTGAGAGAAGCGGTTGCCGCTGGTTCTTTCCGTCGCATGAAAGAAACAGTTGGGGATGTAGATATTTTAATCACCACGAAAGACCCCGAAGGAGCAATTGATTATTTTCTCTCTCAAGTAAAGTATAACAAGATATGGGGAAAGGGTCCCACGAAGGTATCGGTGCATACCCTTCAAGGATTTGATATTGACGTGAGGGTGCTCCCGGAAGAAATTTTTGGCGCAGGACTCCAGTATTTTACGGGATCCAAAGAGCACAATGTAAAGCTGCGCACCTTGGCAGCAGAGAAAGGATACAAGGTGAGCGAGTACGGAGTGTTTCGGGGGAAAAAGCGTATCGCCTGCAGGACTGAAGAAGAGGTATATCGTGTGTTGGGGATGCCCTATATTGAAGCTGAACTTCGTGAGGATCAAGGTGAAATTGAGATGGGGCTTCAAGGAAAACTTCCCCACCTTATTCCTTATGGATCCTTGAAGGGAGACCTCCAGATTCAAACAAATTGGACTGATGGGAGTAATTCTATTGAAGAAATGGCAAAAGAGGCAAAAGGGCAGGGGCTCGAATATATTGCTATTACCGACCATACAAGAGATCTTGCAATGACGAAAGGATCAGACGAGAAGAAGCTTTTGCGTCAGATGCGAGAGATTGATAGGATAAATTTAAAATTCAAAATTCAAAAGTCAAAATTTCGAATCTTGAAAGGAGCAGAGGTGAACATTCGAAAGGATGGCACGCTCGATATCAAGGACGAAGTACTTGCAAAGCTTACGGTCGTAGGAGCAGCAGTGCACTCGAACTTCAAAATGAGCAAGAAAGATATGACCGAAAGAATCAGGCGCGCCATGGAAAATCCGCATGTAGATATTCTTTTTCATCCTACGGGTCGTCTCATCCAAAAACGCCAACCGTATGAAGTTGATATGGATGTGATTATTCAAACCGCAAAGAGGACCGGCACGATTTTAGAAATCAATGCGTATCCTGAACGTTTGGATTTGAAAGATACAGACATCCGGAAAGCAGTGGAAGCCAGAGTAAAATTGGCAATCGACTCTGATGCTCACAGCAGAGAGCATATTCGATACCTCGCGTACGGCATTGCCCAAGCGAGACGCGGCTGGGCAACACAGGGGGATATTATCAATGCGTGGCCTCTCGAAAAGATGTTATCATTTCTGAAAGACAAGCATACATAACATGCCAAAAGAAAAATCCGCAGGCGCTATTATTTTTCGCGTTACGGACAAAGGACTCGAGTACATACTTCTCCACTGCCCTTCTTCTCCAAAAGCAAAGAAAGGGTACTGGGATTTTCCCAAAGGTCATATGGAGAAGGGAGAGGCAGAAGAAGACACGGTCAGAAGAGAGGTAAGAGAAGAAACGGGGTTAGAGGATATTGAGCTTCTCAAAGGTTTTCGGGAGGTGATTTCGTATTGGTTCAGGTTTCAAGGAAAGACAGTTTCAAAAACAGTCATCTTTTACTTGGCTCGTGCGAAAACTCAAGAGGTTACCCTTTCTTCCGAGCACATCGGCTATCAGTGGCTTCTTTATGAGGAGGCTCTTTTGCAGCTCACGTACGAAAACGCAAAGGAACTTCTTAAAAAAGCCCAAGCATTTCTCAAGAAGAAAGCTTGAGTTATGGAGTTTGTGAGGTAACCTTTTCGATGATCGCGTCGAATATCTGACGATGTTCTTTCGCGAGGCTGGAGAGGATTTTTCGATCGATAGCAACACTCTGTTTCTTGAGCAATGGGATAAACCTGCTATAATTCAGCCCATTTTCTCTCAAGGCTGCGTTTATGGTGATCTGCCAGAGCGCCCGGAAAACCCTCTTTTTTCTCTTTCGATCACGCCATGCATGCCTCCACGCATGCCAAAGCGCATTTTTTGCATAGCGATATTTTGATTTTCTTCCCCAACGAAATCCCTTCGTATACCGGAAGATATGTTTCCGGCGTTTATGGGCAATCGTCCCTCGTTTTACGCGTGCCATAGGAATTTCTTAATTGCTTTTGCTTCTGGTTTTGAAAGCGCAACCCACTTTCGACTTTTTCTTCTCTGTTTTCCGGAACGCTTTGCAAGATAGTGGTCTTGTCCCGTTGCCCTTCGAAGGATTTTTCCCGACCTTGTGGTTTTAAATCGTTTGATGATTGATTTTCTTGTTTTCGGTTTTGGCATACTTACTGTTTTGCCACAATCATTGATAATCCCCTCGGTTCTCTCTTGAGCTCTCGTTCTACCTTGAGGGAAACCGAAGGTTTCAGCATCTCTAAAAACCTTTCCACCTTTTGTCGCGCAAATTCCGCGAGCGCTTTCTCCCTTCCTCTCAAAGGAAGAGTTATTCTTACGCGGTCTCCTCTCTGCAAAAATTTTTCAGCTTGCATTACTCTTATTCCTAAATCATGGTCTGAAATCATATACGTAAGTCTGACCTCTTTGAGTTCTCCACCCACATGTTTTTTAGTTGCTTTTTCTTTTTTTTCTTGTTGGTAGAGATACTTCCCGTAATCTCCTAGTTTACATACCGGCGGTTCTACGCGCTCGGTTACTTGGATAAGGTCAAAGTTTCGTTCTCTTGCAATGCGGAGAGCTTCCGGCAAAGGGATTACACCAACTTGCTTTCCTGTCTCATCAATGAGTCTGATGTCGCGCGCTCGTATTTGATTGTTGAGAAAAATTCTTTTTCGCAAAGTAATGATTGGCTTTAGGGTGGAGGTGGGGACGGCGAAGTCCCGTCCGAAAAGATCCAGAATCGTGCGCTACAGGCTTATCCCGGTTCAGCGAAGAGAAGAAAGTGAGAACCGGGCCAAACCCTTCTTCCCTTTATGATCCTTTTTGGTTGTTGATAGCGTTTCGGATCCAAAGAACGCCATCTTTTCTCGATTGTTGACGCTCTTCCCCTCTATCGAGAATCAAGGAGAGAACGGCTTACGTTTCTTTATGCGTAAGCAAGAGCCCTTTGAGGGCTAAATATGTTGGCAGTTATTTTTGCCTCTTTGCCTGCTCACGAAACCTTTTCTTTTCGTCAAATCAAGTCACCCCCATGCAGTGCGCTCCTCATTTCTCGTTCAGCCTCCCTCTGTTTGATATGTTCTCTTTTGTCCCGTTGTGTTTTTCCTCTTGCGAGTCCCAAGTCAAGCTTTATCTTGCCCTTTTGAATATACACCCGTAAGGGTACCAACGTCAAGCCCCGTTCTTTGGTTTTTCCTACGAGGTACTGGAGTTCGTTTTTATGCAAGAGGAGTTTTCGATGGCGCTCGGGATTATAATCTGCTGGAGCATTTGCGGGCTGATAAGGCGGGATATGAGCTCCGATCAAAAAGAGTTCTTCGCCTCGGAACACTGCGTATGAACTTGCCAACTGAATCCTCCCTGATTTGATAGACTTTACCTCTTGTCCCTGTAATACGATACCTGCCAGGTACGTTTCCAGTATCTCGTAATGAAAGTATGCTTTTCTATTTTCTGCAAGTATCTTCATGCCTTTTCATTCTAACTAAAAATACGTTACACTGAAAGAGAAATGGCAAAAGAAGAAATTCGAAAAGTGCTCCGGCAAGCACTTTTGGAGCTCAAAAAAGAAAAAGGGGTTGGTGATTTTGACATGCAAGAGATCTCTTTCGAGCATCCCGAGAATCCCGATCACGGTGATTACGCAACGAATATCGCGTTTGTACTTGCCAAACGCTTGGGGAGGAATCCGCGCGAAGTTGCAGATCGCATTGTTTCTTGTACCAAATACCACGTGCCACGCACCACCTCCATTGAAAAAATTGAGGTTGCGGGTTCTGGTTTTATCAATTTTTTTCTTTCGCCCCATTGGCTCGAAGAACAACTCTTGCGTAGCTGGAAAGAAAAGGAGAAAGTTGGCCAGAATACATCCCTCAAGGGAAAAAAGATAATGGTGGAATATGCGCATCCCAATACGCACAAGGAGATGCACGTTGGACACATGCGGACATTGATCACGGGCGAGGCATTGGCGCGTATTTTTGAAGCGTGCGGGGCAAGGGTGTTTCGGGCGAACTATCAGGGAGATGTCGGGCCGCATGTTGCAAAAGCGATTTGGGGCATCGAGAAAATTTTTCAAGAGCGCGCCATCCCTTGGAAACAGGCCCAGAAGCTTAATGTGCAAGAGAAAGCTCGCTTGCTTGGGGAAGGATATGTGAGAGGCAATCAAGAATACGAACAACAGAAAGATCGAATTGACGAGCTCAACAGGAAACTCTATGAGCGTGCGAAAGATACAATGTCCATCTACAAGAAGACGCGTACGTGGAGTCTTGATTATTTTGATTCCATTTACAAACGGTTCGGCACAAGGTTTGATAAACTCTATTTTGAAAGCGAAGTAGCGGATCGCGGCAAAAAAATTGTTCTCAAAGATAGAGGAAACATTTTTCAAGAAAGCAACGGTGCGGTTATCTTTGAGGGCGAAAAATACGGACTTCATACACGTGTTTTTATCACGCAAGACGGCCACCCCACCTATGAGGGAAAAGAAATGGGATTGGCGCCCATGCAGTATAAAGATTTTCCGTTTGATCTCAATATCCACGTGGTTGCAAGTGAGCAGAGCGCGTATTTTCAGGTGGTCTTTAAGGCCTTGGAACTCATCGATGAGAAATTCAAGGGGCGGGAATGTCATCTTTCGATGGGCATGGTGCAGTTGGTGGGGAAAAAGATGTCTTCAAGAACCGGAGTTGTCATTACGATAGATCATTTGCTTTCCGAAATAAAAACCCTTCTTTCGCGTTTGATCAAAAACGAAGGTTTGACTCCGGCAGAGCAAAAACGGATACAGGAGATAGGTGCCATTGCGGCGGTCAAGTATTCAATGCTTCGAGTAGATCCCAAGGCAGATGTTATGTTCGATTTGAAGAGTTCGGTGAGCTTGGAGGGCGACTCGGGTCCCTATCTTCTTTATACCTATGCGAGGTGCAAGAGTATTCTTCGCAAAGCAAAATTTCGAATTTCGAATGTTGGATTTCGAAGCCATAAAGAGCATTTCTCAAAAGAAGAGCTTGATATTTTGAGGCTGGCGTATCGGTTTGAAGAGATTGTTCGAGAAGCAGCAGAGAAGTTTGAGCCAAACCTTATCTGTGGCTTTGCGTTTGATTTGGCGCAGACATACAATACGTTCTACCACAGTCATTCTGTCTTGCAGGCAGAAACAAAAGAGAAGCAAGAATTTCGCCTTTTGCTCACCGCGGCCGTTGCCCAAGTCATCTCCAATAGCCTATCTCTTCTCGGCATTCAAACCCTAGAGAAAATGTAGCTTGAGCCTATGAAATGATCCAGAACATCGTTCTCCGCTGGCCCGAGTAACACTCTCCCATAACTGGAGGTGAGTGGGGTGGGAGGCAAAAAGCTTCCCGCCTCTTTTTTTACCATAACCCATACCATAACGCAGAAAAGCGTATGAAGATACTACGAAATCTTGCATATGCAGTAAATCGTAGTACTGTAAAGTTATGAGTAAATATAAGTATTATTTCAAAAAACCGAAATCAGAGATTGCAAAAGATGTATTAGAATGGATAGCGATAGGGGGTCTGATTACGATTGCCGCAACGTCTCCCTATTTAGGACCAAATCTTATACGAGCATTTACAAAGGGAAGGCGCCACGGCAGAAAGAGGGTGTATGATACATTTTTTCGACTACGGAAAGAAGGATATATCCAAATGAGGAGATATAACCATCAGATCTATATCTCGCTTACCAAAGAAGGAAAGAAAAAAGCCGGAAGATTCCAGATTGATTCTTTACAAATCCAAAAACCAAAACGGTGGGATAGAAAATGGAGAATTGTTTTATTCGATATCGAGAACTCCAAGGGGATTAAACGTGAAGCCCTGCGAGGGAAGCTTAGAGAGCTCGGTTTTTATCTTTATCAAAAGAGCGTCTGGATTCATCCTTATAAGTGTGAGGATGAAATCAATACGCTTAAAGAATTCTTTGGTCTCGGCGAAGAAGAGATTTGTCTTATTGTGGCAGAAGGAATTGCGAATGAGAAAAAAGTACGGGAACATTTTGGCTTATAGTTCGCTAAGCAAAAAATAGAGGGTACTACGAAATACTGCATATGCAGAAATTCGTAGTACTATGGTGTTATGGAAATTTGAGACAGTCAATTGAGGATAGATAATTTGAGACGGACGACTCTTTGCATCCCCCAGGGAAGGTGTGTTATTAATTGAAAAAGGATGAGATCAGTGTTATGGAGATGGTATGAATGAGATCAATTTTCCAAAAATGGAAGAGGAGATTTTAAGACGATGGACAAAACAGGGGGCGTTTGAGGTTTCCTTGAAGCTGCGCAAGAAATCGCCGCGTTTTGTGTTTTATGAGGGGCCGCCAACCGCTAATGCAGGCCCCGGGCTCCATCATATGCTATCTCGTGTGTTCAAGGATGTGATATGCCGCTACAAGACTATGCGCGGTTTTTTGGTGGAGAGAAAAGCCGGCTGGGATACCCATGGACTCCCAGTCGAACTGCAAATTGAGAAGAAATTGGGATTGAAGTCGAAAAAAGATATTGAAAAGTACGGCATAGCGAAGTTCAACAAGGAATGTAAGAGATCGGTATGGGAGTTCAAGAAAGAATGGGAAGATTTCACAAGGCGCATTGGGTTTTGGCTGGATATGGAGCATCCTTATATCACCTATGAGGAAGACTACATTGAAAGTTTATGGGGGATCATCAAACAGTTTTGGAACAAGGGATTGCTCTACAAAGATTACAAAGTGGTGCCGTATTGTCCTCGGTGCGGAACTCCTCTTTCTTCCCATGAGATGGCACAGGGGTATAAAACGGTGAAAGAGCCATCGGTCTATGTGAAATTTCGAGTGATCCCTTCTCGGATCTCGGGTGCGCAAGGAGGTCATTGGAAAGGCGTACAAACGTATCTTCTTGCATGGACCACAACCCCATGGACCCTGCCCGGAAACGTTGCACTCGCCGTAGGGAAAGATATTACGTATGAATACGTGAAACAAGGAGATGAGATCTATATTGTAGCCCAAAATCTTCTAAAGAAAGTTTTTGGTGGAGATACAGGAGAGAGAAATTGGAGAACTATGGGAGAGGTCCAAGGAGAAAAACTTGTGGGTTTGGAGTATGAACCCCTTTTCGATTCTTTAAAAAATCAACCCGAGAAAAAGCATTATGTTGCACTTGGCGATTTTGTTTCTACTCAAGAAGGCACTGGTATCGTGCATACCGCCGTGATGTATGGAGAGGACGACTATCAACTCGGGCAACGATTGGGATTGCCCAAGCGTCATACGGTTGACGAAGAAGGAAAATTTAATGAGCTTGTTCCTCAATGGCAGGGAATGTTTGTAAAAGACACAGATACTCTGGTCATCGAAGATCTCAAAAAGAGAAATCTGCTCTTAAAAGAAGAGCTGTATGAACACGAGTATCCTTTTTGTTGGAGATGCAGTACACCATTGCTCTACTATGCAAAGGAAAGTTGGTTTCTGAACATGCAGAAGGTGAAGAAAACACTGATCTCGAACAACCGGAAGATCAACTGGATTCCTTCGCATATGAGAGAAGGAAGAATGGGAGAATGGTTGGCAGAGGTGAAAGACTGGGCGTTTTCGAGAGAAAGATATTGGGGTACTCCTTTGCCTGTATGGAAGTGTAATACATGTGCCAATCAAGAAGTGATTGGATCGAAAGAAGACCTGCGAAAACAGCGTTACTCTTCAAACACCTACTATCTATTGCGCCACGGTCATTCCGTGAGACAGATTACCAACGTGCTAAGCTCGCTTCCCGAGAAAACTCCCTTTCCTCTTACTTCCAAAGGAGTTCGAGAGATACAGATCCTTGCAAAACATTTAAAGAAGAAAAAGATTGATCTTATTTTTTCTTCTGAATTGTTGCGCACAAAACAGACCGCAGAGATTATCGGAAAAGAACTTGGATTACAACCAATCTACGACAAACGAATAAGAGAGCTTGATGTAGGAATCTTTAACGGAAAGCATGTTGAAGAATTTGGATCATTTTTTCGAAAAGAAGGCGAGACTTCAGCGGAACACTATCGGAGGCGATTTTCCGTGCGCCCTCCTCACGGAGAAAACTGGATCGATGTGCAAAAGAGAGTTGCAGATTTCATGTATGAACTTGAAAGAACGCATCAAAATAAAACAATACTCATCGTGAGCCACGAAATTACCCTTCTGTTGCTAGAGATGGTTGCAAAGGGGTTTTCTCGAGAAGAATTTGTAGGCTATCGGAAGAGAAAAGCAATAAAAACGGGAGAGTTCAGAAAGCTTTCACTTGTACGATTTCCCTATAACGAGGATATGGAGCTTGATTTCCACCGGCCTTACATTGATGAGGTAAAGTTTCAGTGTTCCAGATGTAAAAAAGGAGAAATGATGCGCGTGAAAGAAGTTGGAGATGTGTGGTTTGATTCAGGTGCGATGCCATTTGCACAAGCCCACTGGCCATTTAAGAAAAACTCGAAATCCGACATTCGAGATCAGAAATTATCCCAGCCCGAGTTGTTTCCGGCCGACTACATCGTGGAAGCAATTGATCAAACGCGAGGATGGTTTTATACGTTGTTGGCGGTTTCCACATTGCTCGGCTTCAAAAGTCCTTACAAAAACGTGATTTCGCTCGGCCATTTGTTAGACGAGAAAGGAGAAAAAATGTCCAAGTCAAAAGGAAACGTCGTCAATCCATGGAATATGATCGAAAGATACGGCGTCGAAGCGATTCGATGGTATTTCTTTTCGATCAACCAGCCAGGCGACCCAAAACTTTTTTCCGAAAGGGATATCCAGCAGACCACGAGGAAATTTATTCTTACGCTCTGGAATTGTTTTGTGTTTTACGAAACATACAGAGCGGGAAAAGCCAAAATCAAAAATCTAAAATTGCCGAGCAGCAATATTTTAGATAGGTGGATTCTCTCAAGACTTAGCGGTACTATTCGAGAAATGACAAATAAGCTTGATGCATACGATATTACCGGTGCCGCACGAACTCTCGAAAGTTTTGTGGTTGATGATGTCTCTTTGTGGTATATCCGAAGGTCGAGACAGCGTTTTCAAAATCCCTCCAGACCAAGGGAGAAGGATGAAGCTTCTTTTTTGCTCGCGCACATTCTTTTAACTACGAGTAAACTTGCCGCTCCTTTTATTCCTTTTTTGAGTGAGTTTATCTATGGGAGAGTCGCTGATTCTGTTTTGAAAAGCGTGCACTGGGAAGATTGGCCAAAAGAAGATTTTTCAATAAAAAATGAGCGTTTAGAAGAAGAGATGGCAAAAGTTCGAGAAATTGTGGCAAAGGCATTGGCCGAGAGAGCGAAAGCCGGCATCAAGGTACGCCAACCCCTCGCAACATTAAAAATAAAAAATCAAAAATTAAAAATCGCTCCAGAATTCCATGAACTCATCAAGGAGGAACTTAATGTCAAAGAGATTGTGTTTGATAAAGAAATTTCTCAAGAAGTTGTTCTTGATACTTCCATCACTCCTTTGCTTAAAAAAGAGGGAATGGCGCGAGAAATCATGAGGTATATTCAAGAGATGAGAAAAGAAGCAGGGTATAAGCCGCGCCAGAAGATTACCCTGCACTATGGGGGGTCCGAGGGGGTTTTGACGGTTATGCGAGAATACGGAGATATAATTCGAGGAGTTGCTTGCCTGAAAGAATTGAGAGGGGGCAAAGATATCAAAGAGGTATTTGAGAGGAAGCAGGAATTCATCCTTGAGGGTCAGAAGCTTTGGATTGGAATGAGGAAGTAATCTTTCATGGCTATTCACTACCGAACAGAAGGTATCATACTGCAAAAGCAAGACAGCAGAGAAGCAGACAGAATTTTTACGGTCTTTACAAAAGATTTCGGCAAACTGCAACTTCGAGCAGTCTCGGTGCGCAAGATTACTTCGAAGCTCCGGGGAGGTTTGGGATTATTTTATCTTTCAGCCCTTGAGTTTATTCAAGGGAAAACGCAAAAAACTTTAGTAGATGCTCTTGTGTTGAATCCGTATATACATATAAGGCAAGATTTGAGGAAGTTGAAAGTCGTCCATCGTATTTCAGAAGTTTTTGAGGGAATTGTAAAAGGCCAAGAGCGCGATGAGAAGCTTTGGAGGTTGTTACAAGAGGTATTTGATTCCTTGAATCGTGAAGAATGCGATGAAGATCATCTGCGATTTGTCGGGCACTACTTTATCTGGAACCTTCTCTCGCTGGCGGGATATAAGCCAGAGGTTCATGAGATTCAAAGAAGATTTCCTGAAAGGGCGGAAATGATAAAACTTTTCTTAGAAAAAGATATCGAACATGCGGAAGGCAAACTCCGTTCCTATTCTCGAGCATCCTGGGGTATTCTCCGAAAGCTCGCTCAAGAACATCTTTCGCGAGTGACTGAAAACTGTTAAACTAGAAGAATGCACGGAAAACTCTTTATCTTCTTTATCCTATTGGCAGCAGGAGTAGGAGCTGTGGGATTTTGGTTTTGGCAGAAAAATAGCATCTCGAGAGAAGTGCTGAAATTAGAGATATTAGCTCCTGAAGAAGTAACGATGGCGGATGAGATAACGTATCTCGTGAAGTGGAAGAACAATGGAGATATGACATTAGAGAATGTGAGGTTGATTTTTGAGTATCCCGAAGGCTCTTTATCCTCTCAAGATCCGAGTTTGCGCGTTACCAAATCTGTCGAAGATATTTATCCAGGGCAGGAAGGATCTCTTCGCTTTCCCACGCGGCTCTTTGGGAAAGAAAGAGAGACAAAAGAAGCAAAAGTGTTAGTTACCTACACGCTCAAAAACCTTAGTGCTACCTTTCGAGCAGAAACCACAAGGACTACCGTTATCTTTTTTGTCCCATTGAACTTTGAACTTGATACTCCTTCACGCATGGAAAGCGGACAGGAGTTTGACTTCGTGCTTAATTATTTTTCGAATTCAGAGTATCCCCTTTCCAACTTAAGAATTCAGCTCAAGTATCCCGAGGGCTTCAAATTTAAAAAAGCAACCCCATCTCCTATTGGAGAAAGCGAATGGGATATTGGAGCCCTCAATCGGGCAGAGGGAGGAAGAATTACAATCACGGGAGTGTTAGAAGGAGGTGTCCAAGAGGCAAAACTTTTCCACGCGATCTTAGGAAGCTGGAATGAAGGAAAATTTACACTTTTGAAAGAGGTGAGAAAAGCAGTGCAGATTACCGAGCCGAAATTGTCCATTGCTCAAACCATAAACTCCTCGGCGCAATACACCGCTTCCCCCGGAGATACCTTGCATTATGAGATATCATTTCGGAATCTCAGTGAAAAGGTTTTGGAAAATCTCTTTTTGGTGGTAGCGCTCGAAGGAAGAGGATTTGATTTAGAAAGTGTGAAAGTTGAGAAAGGAAAATTCCAAAGAGGAGATAATTCGATTATTTGGGAAGCGAGAGATGTCCCTAAACTTCGATTTTTGGGAAGAGGAGAAGAGGGAAAAGTTGAGTTTTGGGTTGATGCGAAAGAAGACATTCAGACATTTAGTCCCCAAGATAAAAATTTTGTGTTGAGGGACCGAGTGTTGCTTTCAGACGTGAAAGAAGAATTCGAAGTAAAGATACATGCGCGCATAGGGATCGACCAGAAAGGATTCTTTAAAGATGAAGTATTTGGCAATCAAGGGCCTGTACCTCCGAAAGTTGGCGAGAAAACCACCTATACGATCACTTGGCAGGCAAAGAATTTGTATAATGACGTGCGGAATGCAAAAGTGAAGGCAATCCTTCCGCAGAATGTCGAGCTCACGAGCAACATATTTCCAGAAAATGCCGCCCTTACGTTCGATTCGGTTTCGAGAGAACTTGTATGGGAGATCGGAGATTTGCCGGCTGGAACTGGAGCGTTCGAGACTCTTCTTTCGCCTTCCCTGTCATTTCAGATTGGATTTACTCCCGTAGACTCTTCTCGGGGGAGCAAACCAGAAATCATAAAAGAAGCAACCATTACCGGAGAAGACACATTCACCGAACAAGTTGTTTCTTCCACGGATATACCAATTGACACCACCCTCCCTGATGATGAGGGCGTTACGGACGAGATGGGTGTGGTGCAGTAATATTTTTTGAGCAGGTATTGGCGCCCTTTCAGAGAAGGTTCCAGACCTTTCCCTTTTGGGAAGATTATGGTTAGAATAGCGGTATGGAAGATAAAATGCAAAAGATCGTGTCTCTCTGCAAGCGCAGGGGGTTTCTATTTCCCTCCTCTGAAATTTATGGGGGCGTGGAGGCGTTATGGGATTATGGGCCGTTAGGCTCCTTGATGAAAAACAATATCAAGGGGGAGTGGATCGGACGATTCGTCCGGCAGGCAGACAACGTGGTGCTCATCGATGCTACGGTGTTGATGCATCCGGATGTTTGGAAAGCATCAGGGCACGTGGAGAATTTTACCGATCCCTTGATTGAGTGCAGAACGTGTCATGGCAGGTTTCGAGCAGATCATATGATTGACGGCCGCTTTGTGGGGCAAGGCGAAGCAACGGACCCGAATCAATGCCCGAGCTGCGGAGACCGAGACTTCACTCCTGCAAAGCACTTCAATCTGATGTTTAAGACTTTTCTTGGGCCAACAGAAGAGCAGGCTCATGGTACCTATCTGCGCCCGGAGACCGCGCAGTCTATGTTTACAAACTTCAAGCTCGTGCAAGAAGCGATGCGCCTGAAACTGCCTTTTGGGATTGCTCAAGTAGGAAAGGCGTTTCGAAACGAAATTACCACGGGAGACTTCACGTTTCGTTCGCGAGAGTTTGAGGTTGCAGAAATTGAATTTTTTGTGAAACCAGGCCAAGATGAACAATGGTTCAATTTTTGGCTTGACGCATGGGAGCGATTCTTCCTTGATCTCGGATTAAAAAAAGAGAATCTTCGGCGCTATGAGCATCCCAAAGGGAGTTTGGCTCATTACTCAAAGAGAACGGTTGATATTGAGTATCGATTTCCTTTTGGATGGTCAGAGTTGGCAGGCGTCGCGAGCCGCACTGATTTTGATTTGAAGCAGCATTCCAAGTTCTCGGGCAAAGATTTAAGCTATTTTGACGAGGAGAAGGACAGTCGGTATGTCCCCTATGTGATTGAGCCCACCCTGGGGATAGAACGGCTTATGCTCGCCTTGCTGATTGACGCATATGAAGAAGTCGAAGGTGGTCGGACGATCACAACCAAATCTACAAAAGAAAAGGAGATTGTCTTGAAGCTCGCGCCGAAAATGGCCCCGATTCAGGTAGCAGTATTTCCTCTTTTGAAGAATAAGCCAGAGCTCGTTGCAAAAGCAAAGGAAGTTTACCGCACACTTAAAAATCATTTGATGTGCCAATACGATGAAGTTGGCGCAATCGGCCGAAGATACCGGAGGCAGGACGAAATAGGGACGCCATTTTGTGCGACCATAGACTTCGAGAGCTTGAAGAAGAACGATGTTACCATACGGAATCGCGACACCATGCTGCAAAAAAGGATACCTGTTGACAAAATAGAAAGTTTGTTCTAAGTACTTTTATTGTTGGATTACGTATGCTATTGTTTTCTTCATAGCATAGTGTGACAAAAGGGCTTGCCCCTGTTTTTTAAAAATCGTCAAATTCTTCGGGAGATTCATGGAACTTCAGAAGAATTCTCGAAATATCTTGAGATTATGATTAAGAAAACGACACTCACAAATGGGTTGAGAATTATAACGATTCCGCAGCGCGGCACCAGAGCGGTGACTGTTTTACTACTGGTGGGTACAGGATCGAAATACGAGACCAAAAGGATCAGCGGAGTATCACACTTTTTAGAGCACATGTACTTTAAGGGCACGAAAAAGCGTCCTACGGTGCGGGATGTCTTGGAACCCCTTGATCGAATAGGAGGTATATACAACGCATTTACCGGAGGGGATTATACCGGCTATTTTGCAAAAGTGGAGGTTGATCATCTCGGGCTAGCGCTCGATTGGGTTTCAGATATTTTTTTACACTCTTTGCTTAGCCAGAAAGAAATTCAGAAAGAAAAAAGTGTGGTTATGGAAGAAATCAATATGCATCGAGATATTCCCATGTCTCGAGTGGATGTGTTGTGGAGTCGTCTGCTGTACGGAGATCAGCCCGCAGGTTGGGATATTGCAGGAACAAAAGAGAGCGTGCTCAGACTTTCTCGGAGAGATTTGAGCGAGTATATGAAGAGTCAATATGCGCCCACAAATACGATCGTGTGCGTGGCAGGCAACGTGAGGGTGAGGTATGTGGAGGAAAAGATTCAACGGGTATTTGGAGGGATGGAGAAGAGAAGTTTTCAAGCAAAACCCGAAGTGATTGAACGCCAGACAATGCCGGAAGCTACCGTGGAGTGGCGAGAAACAGACCAGACCCATATTGCGCTTGGAGTGAGAGGCTACAATCTCTTTCATCCTTTGCGATATGCGCAAGAGCTCTTGGCAACCATGTTGGGAGGGATGATGAGCTCTCGACTCATGATTGAAGTTCGAGAACGACTCGCATTGGCGTATTCCATTTCAACGGGGAGCGAGAGTAATCCTGAAACGGGGTACATTGTTACCACTGCCGGCATTAAAAACGATGGGACAGAGAAGGCAATTCAGACGATCTTGCGAGAGTATAAGGCAATGAAAACAAAGCCAATTTCTTCTCGGGAATTACAAAAAGCAAAAGACCACGAAAAAGGAAGGCTTGCCCTTACGCTTGAGTCTTCCGATGCCAGGACATACTTTTATGGCATGCAAGAGCTTTTGGAAGGAAAGATTTTAACCGTAGGAGATATCTATGATACAATAGATAAGGTAAGGGGAGCCCATATCAAGCAAGTTGCACAAGATATTTTTCGGCAAGAAAAACTCAATTTGGTGGTCCTGGGTCCTTATAAGGAGAAAATGAAGTTCACCAGACTTCTCATGTTATGAATAACAATGGTGAAAGAGTTCTCGATATTTCGTGGGGTACGATTGTGAAACTTGCAGTGGCAGGCTTCCTTGTGTACGTCGTCTTTTTGATCAGAGATATCTTGGTATGGGTGCTTTTTGGAATTATTCTTTCAGTTCTTTTCGATCCCCTCATTGATTTTTTGCAAAAACGACGAATCCCTCGACTCGTATCTACCATCGGAGTATATCTCATCATTTTTGGGGTACTCACCTTTCTGGTGTACGCCACCATTCCTCTCTTTGTCGGAGAGCTCAATCGATTTTCTCAATCATTTCCAAGCTACTTCCAAGAGCTTATTTCTCCTCCATTGAGAGGATTAGGAGTTGCCGCTTTTGCGAACGCCCAGAGTTTTTTGGATGCAATCGGCAAGGGTTTAGAAAAGACTGCTTCCAATGCAATGAACGTGTTGTTTACGATTTTTGGAAGTATCTTTGCGACTATTTTTGTTTTGAGTGTGGGAATTTTTCTTTCGATCGAAAATAAACCAATCGAGCGTACCATTCATATTCTTTTTCCAAGGAAGTATGAGGAACTTGCTCTCGATTTGTGGTCGCGATCTCAACGGAAAGTTTCGCGATGGTTTTTCTCGCGGATCATAAGTTCTCTCTTTGTGATGGTGGCAACCTATATTGCCTTGTTACTTTTTGATGTTCGGTATCCCGTTTCTTTAAGCATTCTTGCGGGCGTATTCAATTTTGTTCCTGTCGTAGGACCCCTGATTTCAGGATTTTTGATTGCCCTCATGGTAGTTCTCGATTCTTTCTTGCAGGCCATTTTCGTCGTGCTCGCCTTCATCCTTATTCAGCAGATCGAAGAGAACGCAATTATGCCGCTCTTGTCGAGAAAGTTAATCGGGTTGCCTCCGGCTTTGGTTATTATCTCTTTGGCAATTGGCGCACGATTCTGGGGAATCATGGGCGCAGTATTGGCGATTCCTCTTGCGGGTATCCTTTTTGAGTTTCTGCGAGACTTTTTCAAAAAACATAAGGAGGAAAGTGATTACAGCAAGACGTATGAGCAAGATCCTTTTGCGAAACCCTGAGAAGTTTCTCGAGCCAGTTTTTAGAATGCTATAGCATTGATGGTAAAGTGGATGAGGTTTGGGTTTGTCGAGTAAGAACTGCGTAAGTTGTGCTGCATCACTTATAGAGTCTTACTTAATAGGTTATACATACGTATAGAGTATTAAGTAAACCTTTTTCTTTCCCGATTTTATCGCCTGCGAAAATAATCGTTGCGTTGGTAAATATGAGAGCACTAGAGACATTGATACTTCGGATTGGCAAACCTACCGAAACGCCGAGGGCTTTCGCGATTTTTGCCGAAAAATCGCCTGTTGGCGACCCTCGTTAAATTAAATGCTTTTTTAAGAAAGCTCTGCCAGAACCAGATTTTAGATATTTCTCAAAATTGTATGCAGAGTATTTATTACGGAAAGCTATATAACAAACTAACTTAACTAGTAACCGTTCTTTGGTTGCAGGAACTTGCCCCTTTTTATGACTCGCGACCCTATCTTGAAGATTATTAGTGCAACCGACGTACGGATGATTGTCTCCACATAGCAGCATATAAACGTAATGCATGTTTAATTAAAAAGCTCTCCTTCGCGATTCGCTACAGCGGACTGTGTCCGCCGTAGCTCGCCGCTTCGGCGAGCGAAGGCGGAGACGGGAGGATTCGAACCTCCGAGAGGCTTTTGACCCCTAACTCCTTAGCACGGAGCCGCTTTCAACCACTCAGCCACGTCTCCCTGAAATTTCATCGCTTTGGGATTTTTTAGCGTACCATAGGGTACTCTTTTCGTCTATGGAAACCGTTGGTCATTTGTGCTACAAGAGAAGAGAGACGTCCCCATAGCTTAATGGATAAAGCGTTGGCCTGCGGAGCCAAAGATTGGAGGTTCAACTCCTCCTGGGGACACATCCTGCATGAATCTTTTAACCGCGATAGGTTCCATTCCGCGCATAGGGCCTGCGTACGAAAAAAAACTCAAGCAAATGGGGATCACAACGGTTCGTGATCTTCTTTTTCATTTTCCAAGAGCATACGAGGATCTGTCTCGAGTAATCGCGATTCGAGATGTGAAGGAGGGAATTACGTCTTGCGTCATGGGAAAGATCCTTGCAATTCAAGAGAGCCGCACATTTCGCAAACACCTTCATATTACCGAAGCTCTTATCGAAGATGCCACTGGGACGATCAAGGCAATATGGTTCAACCAGCCATATCTTAAGAATGTTTTGAAAAGAGGGGATTTGGCATATCTCGCAGGGAAGATTGTGCGAGATAAATACGGATTCTATTTTTCGAACCCTTCGTATGAGAAATGTTCCGGAGAAGAGGTCAAACTCACGCATACGGGCAGAATCATACCTTTGTATCCTGAAACTGCAGGCGTATCTTCGCGTTGGCTGCGCTCGATCATAAAAATGGCGCTAGCAATGCATGGGAAAGAGACGGGAGAAACGCTCCCTGATACGATCTTGCGAGAACAAGGATTTCTTCCTTTGGCAAGAGCATTATGGCAAGTGCATTTTCCTGATTCTCTCGAGCTTGCAAAACAGGCACAGAGACGATTCTCGTTTGAAGAGCTCTTTTATATCCTCCTCTTCATCCTTTCTGAACGAAAGAAGATAGCTTCTGTAAAGGCGCCAGTCATTCCCTTTGATCCCGAACGCATGCAGAAGTTCACCAAGTCGCTTCCCTTCCAGCTTACCAATGACCAGAAAAAGGCTGCTTGGCATATTCTCAAAGATATGGAAAAACCAAGGCCCATGAACAGACTTCTTCAAGGAGATGTGGGATCGGGGAAAACCGTCGTAGCAGCCATGGCAGCCCTCTCGGTGGTAAAAGCAGGATATCAGGCAGCATTTTTAGCTCCGACAGAAATTTTGGCGCAGCAACATTTCAAAACGATTGCTCAACTTCTCACTCCTTTTCGAATGACGATCGGGTTACTCACCGGTACTCTAGACCGGTTGATCTCTCCGAAGCTTCCAAACGATTTTATTGAAATCTCGAGAGCAAAACTTTTAGAGAGGGCAAAGAATCAAAAGATTGATGTTCTTGTGGGCACGCACAGTTTAATTCAAGATCAGGTGAGGTTTGGAAATCTCGCGTTGGTCGTGGTGGATGAACAACATCGATTTGGAGTAAAACAACGAGCCCAGCTTCTCCATCGAAGTACATTGATTCCCCACCTGCTTTCCATGAGCGCAACGCCCATTCCGCGCACCCTTGCGCTTACCATCTACGGAGATTTGGACCTCACCATTATCAAGGAACTTCCGAAAGGAAGAAAGAAAGTATTCACTGAGATTGTTCCGCCGGCAGAACGGAACCTTGCGTACCAAGCAGTTCGAGGAGAAGTAAAAAAAGGAAGACAGGTATTTGTGATTTGTCCAAGGATTGAATCAGCAGAAAATCAAGAAATGACGAACGATCTAGAGCAAACGGCAAAGAGGAATGTTTTTGTAAGCGGCAACTCGTCGATCTGGAGTCGTCCATCGTCTGCCAGGCGATGGAGCGAAGCGAAGGCAGTGAAAGAAGAGTACGAGAAATTATCAACGCAGGTTTTTCCTGATCTTCGACTCGCAATGCTTCATGGCAAAATGCCTGCAAAAGAGAAAGAGCAGGTGATGAGGAAATTGAAGTATGGAAAAATTGATATTCTCGTTTCGACATCGGTGGTGGAGGTGGGAGTTGATGTGCCCAATGCCACCGTCATGATGATCGAAGGAGCTGAACATTTTGGCTTAGCCCAGCTTCATCAGCTTCGAGGAAGGGTAGGAAGATCTGAACATCAGTCCTATTGTTTTCTTTTTACCGAATCTCCTTCTCGAAACACACGGAAAAGACTCAAGGCGCTCAAAGAGGCAGAGAGCGGATTTGAACTCGCAGAGCATGATCTCAAGATACGAGGCCCCGGCGACTTTACGGGCACCAAACAATGGGGCATTCCCGATTTTGCAATGCAGCAGCTCACCAATCTCCAGCTCGTCGAAGAAGTCCGCGAATCTGCAAAAAGTATTTTGGAAGAAGATATTACGCTCACGAAATACCCTCAACTCAAGGCAAAGGTGCAAGATTTGAGGACAAAACTTCATCTCGAGTAATGAATGATCTCCACTTGAATGATTATTTCTTTCTGAATTTTGGCGTGGACCAGAACCCAAGATACTTTCCGAGCATCAAACGCGTTTGGGCATCGATGGCAGGAAGGGAGAAAAAGATCATGATAGGGGGAAGGAAAATCCATTGGACCACAAACCAAAAGAGCTTCCATTTTTTATATTCAGGAGGCCGGGGAGGGAGAAAGAGAAGCGTGAGATAGACCGACCACACCAATCCCAGGAGGGTAACGGTAAGAATCCACGAGGTGTAACGAGGGAGATTATAAGAAAGCAGTGTTTGGGAAAATTCTGTTCCTCCGAGTACGATTGGCAGCCAGCCCAAAACAAACATGAGAGGAGAAGCAGTTGCCCACGACCAAAAAGCTTCGATGCGATCGAATCCTAAAGAAAGTTTTTTCCTTAAAGGAATTTTTCTTTTAAGAAATCCAAAGAGAAAATAGGGAATGTCAGCTACTCCATATGCCCAGCGCCGTTGTTGGAGGTAGATATTCTTCACGGTACCCCAGAAGGTTGGCGCCGCATTTGCATCCATAGAAACAGGGTAGTAGAGAGGCTGTACCGCATACTCGCCGTCGTATCGCAAAAAGCATTGCCAAAAAATGCGCGAGTCGTCAGAAACAAAATTTGTTTGTTTGAATCCCACCTCCACCAATGTCCGAAAGCTCATGGAATGAGAGGAAAACGTGCTTAATGTTTCTGGTCTCTCTTGATTGAGGAGATACCAGAACGTAGTTGAGAAAGCAAAGATGCGAGAAAGTCCAGATGCCTGCCAGACATTATTGATGAACAAGGGAACGGGTTGATAAGAGTGTCGCAGAGGCGCTTTAGAAGTGAGATAATGGTAGGTCAGACAGCTTAAATACTGTGGGGATACGACGGTATCTGCGTCTAACGAAGTGACAATAATTCGCTCGTGAGGAATATGAAGAGGGTCTACGACCTGTTCCTTCGCGCGCTTTGCCGCCCATGTCTCGTTTGCTCCTTTGCCTGCGATTTCTCCTGGAATATGGATAGGGTGCAGGGTGACGACAAATCGAAAGAATTCTTTCTGGAATTCTTCTGCGAGCAGCGCAGCTTTTTGTTGAGCCCGATTGCCCTCTTTTTCTTCTATCCCGAGCACAACGATCATTGTCTTTTTGGGATACGTAGAATTCTTGAGTGCTCCAAGCGTTTCTCTTAGAATTTCCCACGGTTCTTTGTAGGTGGGTACAAGGATGAGATGATATATATCCTGCCAGCCAGAGAGGGGAAGGGAATAATTCTTTGGCGACAACTCCGTAAGTTTTTGTAACCAGTTGATCTTTTCGTGCTCTTGCATTTTCTGATACCCAGCCCGGAGATGAAAAGCAAAGTATAAAACTCGCAAGAGCCAAAAGACGGTAAAGCCCAAAATGAAGAATGCGGTGGCAACAGGAAAACGCCATGCACCAAAAACCGCAGCTCCAAGCGTGCTCCAGGCAAGAAATCCAGGGAGCATTTCAAAGAGGCGATAGACAAGCCTCTCGCGAGGATTTTCAATATCTTGAGCTCGAGCAGCAGTGAGATAGGAGTTCATAAATCAATTTTTATTGCTCGAGAGGTTGTCTTGTATAATCAGGACGAATCGCATAACTCTTTGTGAGCCACTGATAGAGTTTTTGAACTTCAGCTTCTATATCTTCAGAGCCAAGGAGAATAAACGCAACATTGCGGGATTGTGCGTCTTGCGTGAGAAAACGAAAGAGGAAAAGCGCGGTATGCTTGGAAAGATTTGTATATCCTGTTTTCCCGCCGAGAAAGCTTGGATCTCCATGGAAGATATTTTTGTTCCATAAGTCCTCTTTTGCAAAGTGTAATGGGCCAAAACTTAAAACCTCTTTTCCTTTCGTGATCTCGAGGATTGGAGGCCGGTTATTCAAGAGATATCTTCCGAGGAAGAAGAGATCCTGGGGGGTTGCAACGTTGTCCTCGTGAAGTCCCGACAGATCTGCAAACGAAGCATCTTCCATAAACATTGCATCTGCTTTTTCGTTCATGAAGCGAATGGTGTTCTCGCGGCCAAGGAATTCGCCGAGAGCTTCCGCTGCATCGTTGGAGGATGAGATTAAGAGAGGATAGAGTAACTCAACTACTCGTAATTTTTCTCCTGCTTTGAGTACGGGATTTTCTCCATAGGCCTGGAGTATGTGAGGCGTGATTTCGACCGATTTTCTCAAGTCAACATTTTCTGCAAGGATAAGAGCAGTCATCAATTTAGTGAGAGAAGCTATGGGCAGTGCCATTTGAGAATTTTTCTCTGCAAATACAAATCCCGAGTCAAGATCTGCGATGAGATAACCTTGCGCAGAAATTTGAGGAGGATCTTGCATGGAAGAGAAATTATAGACATAGCCGTCATTTTCTTTATCAATAACGAGAACAGGAAGATGCTCGTCAACGCCATTGTAGAGAACTTCAGCATCGCCATCTTTGAGTCGAATACAACCGCCAGAGACATCGGAAGAAAGCTTCTTGCCTCCTGCGTAGTAGGGTTCTCCGTGGAGATAATACTTGCCATAGAATTTGATCGCATAGGGCATATAGACTTGAGATATCCCCGAGAATGCGACTTTATGTTTTGTAAGGATTGCGTAGAGTCCTGCGGGAGTGCCTCCCCATCCTTGAGGGTCGCCTTTTGCCAAAATCGGAACCTCATTGATCATCTTTCCTTCTTCGTATCTTATTGCTTTTTCTTTGGAGAAATTTATTTCTAAAAAGCTAGCGTTACGGGAGATCAAATTGCTTTTTACGTTTTGAAGTTTATCTAAATACACTCCTTTTTCGTTCCTCGGAGAGGGAAGGATGGAAAGGGGTTGAGGATTGGTTTGCGTAAGAGAACTTGCCCGATTTTGAACTACCACAACGTGGGGAGGAATAACAAAAGAAGCCAGGAGAAGGCTTTCGAGTAGGAGAATGCCTAAAACAGATATAAAGAGAGCCATATTGTTCATGGAGGTCATTCACAAAGAGGTGCGTCTTTACGATTTAGTTAGAACTTATTTTATCGCAAATTCTTGAAAAAGAGAAGTGGCCGCGCCGCAGATACGGATGGGAAGACCTCCAAGACCTATAAAGAGCATTAAAACAATCTCCCGAAAAACGAAATAATTGCCCGCCAAATACGCGAGAAAAATCCTTGGGGTTTTTCCAACACGTCCGGCGGAGACGAAGGGCTAATGCTGTTTTGCTCTTCTGTTGGTCTCGGGGCTTGAGTCGCACGTATTGGTGCAGCTGTCTTCGGGGCTGGTATTGGGGGTGGTTGGGGGGCAACCTGTTTGGGTACCGAAGGTGCTTGCGGCGGTGGTATAGACGTAGGTGGTGTCGCAGTCTTCCTTTGGTAGATCGCATTGAACGTTATCTTCCCAGTACTCACGACATCGAAGAAAGCGCCCTGTGGTGTACGCCCCGCCTCTTTAGTCAGCGTCTCGGAGCTTAACATCAAAGTTTTGGGCGGTGGAGTCTCGTACCCTGGGATAGCGCCCCACGTGATGGTGTATTCACCCCAAGGTACTTTTTCTCCCTTCCACTGATCAAACACTCCTCCGACTCCGACCTCGCCGCTATAATTTCTTGGTCCTTTGATGGTAAAGGGGGCTCTCAATGTTTTCTCTTCTTCCCAGGCGGCGCCAGCAAAGGAAGCCCACACGGAGATTTCTGTTGGGTCGTAGATGATATTTGTCTGGTAGGTGAAATAGTCATAGCCCGGAGGTATCTCATACGTTTTATTGTAGCCGCCAGACTGTACAAAAAATCCCTGGAGGGGTTTGAATTCTACAATATATTGTTTTGCTGGTTCAGCGGATTTTATCTCCCAACCCTTAAATGGATCGCCCGGTCTACCGGATTTTATATTCGGTTCGACCTCTTTTGCATCAGCTTTTGTATACGTTTTAGAGCCAACGGTAACTACAAAGTCCGCATCCTGATTGGCATTCAAAAGAATTGTATGGTAGCCAGTTTGGGCATGGGCGAAAACAGACCACAAAAGAAGGGCAGCAATCCCAGCCATTTTAGCAAAAAACTTATTCGCCATATTTTTTTTGTATTTTTTTGCGTTTAATTGGATGATACCGATAAAGTTTCGGATCGCGCTTCAAGCTCTTCATTGTCCGTGGCCTTGCAGGAAATTTTATAGGTATCTTGGGCAGAAAGAGTATGGGTAAAGCTTGCTGTTAGTGTTTTGTTTGGTCCGGTTTCAGGATTATATCTCTCGGCATAACCTCTTCCTCCCCCGTCAATATAGACATCGATCCATTGGACTTCAACATTATCCGATGCCTTGCAGGTGATAGTAATATTATCTCCGGCTCTGACCGAGAGGTGACTTACGGTTATGGAATTAATTTTTGGAATAGATGCGGGATCATAGTTAATAATAGGCCCTTGGAGAGCGGCAACTTTTTTGTAAACAGCTCTCCAATATTCAGCAGTTAACTCGAGCTTACCATTAACAATCTTCCAGATATACCAGTCATAGGCGTTGGGGCTCGCTCTTGAGGTCTTGATTTTGCTGCCATCCACTATGCTGTATGGGTGATAGTTGTCGCACTTGGTAAAGTTTTGATCCCATCCCTGGCACATAGCGCTGTTGTCTTTGAATTCCTGATATCCCAGCTTTCTTGCCAGGGGCTTTGATTCTGTAAAACCCCGCGATCCTTTATCAAATGCCTGATCTACTTTCCAAATGCCTTGCAAAAGTTGCGGGTCCTGGGCGGGTTTTACAGTAGAAGAAAAGGGAGCATCGGGTCCGAGCGGAAGCGATGGTCTTATAAAAAGTTGTTTATTGAGACTGTCTGCTTCTCTCAATTCAAGGTTGCCATTTTTAATTTGCCAGCGTACCGATGAACTCTCACTCCCCTTCGAAAGATTTATGATGTCTCCCTGTATAGTGATGGGGATATTTACTTGGCATGGCGCGGGCATACCGGCGGCATCAAAAGTTCCGCCTATACACAATTCGCTTCTTTTAAATTCGAGGTACGAATGGTAATTTTCGTGAGAGAACGGCACCTCTCGAAATTCGCCACTGACAGAATCCCAAATGATTTGAATTTTGGGTTGCCATATGCCTTCTAGGAGATCGGCCGAAGGAGGTGTTGGCGGTGCAGGGGAAGCTGTTCTACTTTCCGGTGGCGCTATTTTTACCTTTGATGGTTTGGGCGGCGACGGTTCCTTGGTTTGCTCTTGAGGCTTTTCGATGGTAGCAGGAGTAGATTTTTCAACGCTCTCTGGAGCGGATTCTTCAACTTTTTGAATTGGAGGCGGCATCTCGCGTCCTTGTCTTGATACTATAACAAAACTGCTCACGCCCACACCAACAATGATAATAATGACGAAAATCATTATAGGCGTAGCGCTCCCTGCGTTAAACAATGACTTTGGGGGCGATTTCATGGCAATATTTTTTATAAGAGAAATGCTCTTTTTATAACATCGCTGGCGGCCCCAACCGGATTCGGACCGGTGTTAACGGATTGAAAACCCGCTGTCCTAGGCCTCTAGACGATGGGGCCGAGTTCTTATGCGCATCGTAGCTCAAAAATTGCAAAAAATCAAGGGTTCCATTATGCTCAAGGTATGAAAATCCTTGGCATTGAAACATCCTGCGATGATACAGGAATTGCAATTATTGAAATCAAGGGGAGCAAAAATCCAGAGTTTGAGATACTCTCGGACATTATTTCTTCGCAGATAAAAATACACCAGAAGTATGGAGGAGTTTATCCTATGCTCGCAAAAAGAGCGCATGAAAAAAATCTTCCCATTGTTCTCAAGAAAGCGCTCAAAGAGGCCAAGATAGAAAAAACCGACTCAATCGCTGTAACATACGGTCCAGGTCTTTCACCCTGCTTGTGGGCTGGTTTGAATTTTGCGAAAAATCTTGCAAAAACATGGGATGTTCCGCTCGTGCCCGTTGACCATATTGAGGGGCACCTGCTCATTGCCTTAGCAGGCAATGAGAATTTCCAATTTTCAATTTCCAATTTTCAAAAACTATTTCCCGCGACTGCACTCATTGTTTCTGGAGGGCATACACAACTTGTTTTTGTAAAAGACATCGGTGGGTACAAAATTATTGGCGAAACCAGAGATGACGCAGCCGGAGAAGCGTTTGATAAAACAGCTCGAGTTCTTGGATTGGAGTTTCCGGGAGGCCCTGCCATTGCGCGGGAAGCCGCGCAATGCAAATCCCAAACCCCAATGACCAATGGTCAAACAATTCCCAAATACAACATACGAAATACGAAATACAAGATACAACTCCCGCGGCCAATGATTCATACTAAAGACTACGATTTCAGCTTCTCTGGTCTCAAAACAGCGGTACTCTATGAGTATCAATCGCGGCCAGAAAAGGTGCGTGCCTCAAAGGAGTACATTCAAGCAATGGCAGCAGAAATCCAGCAGGCAATTATTGACGTTCTTGTTCATAAAACAGTCAGAGCCGCAAAAGAGTTTCAGGTAAAGAGCATTATCCTTGGCGGTGGAGTTGCCGCCAATGTCGAGCTCCGCGCCGCGATCGAGAAAGAATGTGCGAGGCTAAGCCTCGCACCTGTCATCCCACCCCAAAAACTCGCTACCGATAACGGCGTCATGATCGCCCTTGTGGGATATTTCAATTGGTTACGAGGTAACATTACAAAGGACTTCGATACCCTCCAAGCTCACCCAAATGTAAGAATCGGATAAGTTATGATAAAATAAAATGATCTATGAGAGAAATTCCAAAAGCGTACGAGCCTCAAAAGGTGGAGGATGATATCTACAAACTCTGGGAGGAGAGTGGTTTTTTTAATCCGGATGTGTGCGTCAAAAAAGGTGTGACCAAAAAAACCGCAAAACCTTTTTGCATTGTGCTCCCTCCTCCCAACGTAACTGGCACTCTGCACATGGGTCACGCGATGATGCTTGCGATCGAAGACATTCTTATTCGTTATCATCGCATGAAAGGCGAAAGAACCCTTTGGATTCCCGGAACTGACCACGCGGCAATCGCCACCGAATCGAAAGTAGCAGAAATTATCTACAAAAAAGAAGGCAAAACGCGCCGCGATCTTGGGCGTACAGAGTTTTTGAAACGTGTTGAGCAGTTTGCAGGAGAGAGCCACAATAGGATTGTTCATCAGATCAAAAAAATGGGATCGTCCCTGGATTGGTCTCGCGAGGCCTACACGCTCGATGAGCAAAGAAGCCTTGCAGTGCGCACAGCCTTTAAGCTCATGTACGAGCAAGGGTTGATCTATCGGGGAGATCGCATCGTCAATTGGGATCCGAGAATGCAGACTACGGTATCAGATGATGAGATCGAGTGGAGAGAGGAAAAAGCAAATTTCTATTATCTCAAGTACGGACCTTTCGTTATTGGAACCGCGAGACCCGAAACCAAGTTCGGAGACAAGTATGTGGTGATGCACCCGAAAGATAAGCGCTATGAACCGTACAAACACGGAGAGAAAATCAAAGTGGAATGGATCAATGGTTCGGTGCTTGCCACGGTGATCAAGGATGAAGTGGTTGACATGGAGTTCGGGACAGGGGTAATGACGATAACCCCATGGCACGACGCAACAGACTTTGAAATCGCTGAGCGCCACGGGCTTGATAAGGAACAAATCATCAACGAAAGGGGGCTTCTTCTCCCGGTCGCAGGCGAATTTGCTGGTATGCATATTGCGAAAGCGCGACCGCTGATCGTAGAAAAGCTAAAAACAAAGGGGTTACTGGAAAAGGTTGACGATCAATATACTCATCGAATCGCGACAAATAGCCGTGGGGCCGGGATCATCGAACCCCAGATTATGCGACAATGGTTTGTGAATGTAGAGAAGCCATTTCGTCTCTTGGCTAGACAGGGTATCCACTCAAAGAGCAAAAAAATTCCAGCAAAGAAAGAAACTACCCTCAAGGAGATTATGTTTCACGCAGTCAAGAGTGGCCAGATTAAGATTTTCCCTCGACGATTTGAAAAAGTTTACTATCACTGGATCAAAAATCTTCGCGATTGGTGTATCTCTCGACAAATCTGGTTTGGCCATC